>Ga0181597_10000252_pt1 | contig 58481 bp, 45 predicted proteins | sample 041ome_5_FD_148647 | JGI IMG/M metagenome (GOLD analysis project Ga0181597, IMG submission 148647) | Coastal salt marsh microbial communities from the Groves Creek Marsh, Skidaway Island, Georgia - 041403US metaG (spades assembly) | ecosystem: Environmental > Aquatic > Marine > Intertidal zone... | reverse complement strand
TCGTTTGTCCTCGCGAAGTTCGACGCCACGATTCAGCTGCGAAAGTGCGACCACCGGGACATCGAGTTCTTTCGCCATAAACTTCAGTCGGCGACTGATTGCAGAAATTTGTTGTTCGCGCGGCGCCCGTTTGTCTTCCGGTTCAATGAGTTGCAGGTAATCGATGATGATCACACCGAGTTCGCATTGGTGTGTGTCGGGCAGCCTTCGTTTGAGACGCCGAGCAATCGTTGAGATCTGCATCATGTTGCGACCCGGTTGGTCGTCGATGAAGACCGGCATGTTGTTCAGTTCGTTGATCGCATTGAGCAGCTTGTCTTGAGCTTCGGGATCGTCGCGGATTTCTCCCGAACGCACCTTACCGGCGTCAACCTTTGCTCGAATGCACATCAAACGCTCGGCAAGTTCCAGGTTGGATTGTTCCAGCGAAAACATCAATACGCCACGCCGTCCACCGATCGGTTTTCCTTGTTCGTCTTTCTTGATGTTGAGCCGGGCAACTCCTTCTGCAATGTTACAGACCAAAGCGGTCTTACCCATACTCGGTCGAGCGGCAAGAATCACAAGTTCCTGCGGATGTAGCCCCGATGTCTTCGCATCGAAATCGTTAAAGCCCGTTTGCAGACCGGTAATCTTACCCGTTTGCAACATGCGATCGTTGACGCGATCCCACGCCGAAAGAAGAATATCTTTGAGGTCAATATCCTCATTCATATTCTGCGATTCGAGAATACGAAAGATCGATGATTCCGCGACACCCAGCAAATCGGCAACCGGAACATTGGAATCGTAACACTCTTTGAGCACTTCGGTGCACGAATAGATCAGATTTCTCTGGAGCGATTTTTCGCGAACTATGTTGGCGTAATAACGAGCGTGAGCGGCGTGTGGAACCGTTTCCATCAACGCAACAAGGTAGGGGGGACCGCCTACGTCTTCCAATTGATTATGCGCAGAAAGGACTTCGGCAATCGTCACAGCGTCGATTCCCTGCGTTCCTTTTTCGTACAACTCTTGTGCCGCACGAAAAATCTTCTGATGAGCGTCGGAGTAAAAGTGGTCAACGTGAATGATTTCGCCGACTTCATCGAGCGACTCGCTGACCAGCAAAATACAGCCCAACAAAGATCGCTCGGCTTCGAGGTTTTGTGGTGGAACACGACCTTCGAGATCGAGAGTTTTTTTCTGGTTGCCGTCAAAACGAACCTGGCTCGACATTCCGTATGACTCCTTCAGGAAACCGGCGTATGATGTTTGCGATTTTCACTCATTGAAGATCGCCATCCTTCCACCATAAAATCAATGAACTCGAATAGACGTTGTATGAATTCCGTGGTTGGAATGACAGTGTGATTCGCTGAGATCTAAGTTATCGTCAGCCTGTCATCAGGTTTTGCACAAAACGATTCTCTGTAAATACAAAACACCGACTCTCTTGAAGAGAGCCGGTGTCGGTGAAAAATATTGTCAGCGTATGCTGATTATTCTTGTTTGGCTCCTGGAACTACCCAGACTTTGACTTCCCCTTTGATGTCTTCGTGCAGTTGGAACTTCACGGTGTACATCCCGAGTTCCTTGAGTGGTCCTTCGAGCTTGATTTGCTCGGGAGCCACATCGTAACCGGCTTGTTTCAACATGCGGCTGATGTCGGAATCGATGACGGAGCCGTAAAGGTGCCCTTCTTCGTTGGCGTTGGCTTCGACCGTCACGCTGTAATTTTCGACATCGTCTTTGAGCTTGCGCAGATTCTTGATTCGATCTTTTTCGGCATCGACTTGTTTGGCTCGATGAACTTCCACCATACGTTTGTTGTGTTCGGTGGCGACAGTCGCCAATCCGTGCGGAAGAAGATAATTTCGTGCGTAACCCGGTTTGACGCGAACGATATCACCTTGTTCGCCGAGATGAGTCACTTTTTCTGCCAGGAGGACTTCCACCTGTGAGTTTGTGGAACCGGTAACGGCTTTCCCTTTGACTCGTCTGACCATGTCTGTCTCTTTCTCTTTTTGCTCGTCTGTCTGTCGTTGATCTGAGGCAGGGAAATGAAGTTCGCTTCTGCTTCAGTGGGTTGTCAAAACTGATCGGAATTAAAACGGCACATCGTCATCGGGACCGTTATCGTAGAAGGCTTCGGAAGGATCGGGACCGCTGTTTTGAGGGGGAGCATTTTGTGGAGCACCGCCACCCTGATTTCCCTGGTTTCCTTGATATCCTCCGCCACCACCTCCACGTTGGCCACCACCACCAGACCCACCGCTACTCAACATCGTCATGTTATCACAGACGACTTTGAGTTTGCTGCGATTCTGGCCAGACTCTTTGTCCTGCCATTGGTCGAGTTGTAAACGGCCTTCGATCAATACCGGACGCCCTTTGGAGAGATATTCACCGGCGACTTCCGCGGTGCGTCCCCAAACGGTGACATCAACAAAGGTGGTGTCTTCTTTTTTGGAGTTTGTTTGCTTGTCGAACCAGGTCCGATTGACGGCCAGCCCAAGTTCGGTGACAGCACTCCCGGAGGGGGTGTAGCGAACTTGAGGATCTCGCGTGAGATTGCCCATCAAAATGACTTTGTTGAAACTCGACATGCTTCTGTCTCCTTACCCGGAGGGATGTTTATTCCTCTTCGTCGCTGCTCTCAGCACTGTCTTCTTCCCGATCGGAAGATGATGGTGCTGATGCTGATTGTGTAATCGATGCGACGTTGGCGTCGAACAGCGATTGTGGATGTTTGATAATCAGGTGACGCAAGATGTTGTCACTCAACTGACACAAGCGGTTAAGCTGAGTGTTGTTGGTGGGGGGCATGCGGAACATCACCAGGAAGTGAAGTCCTTTGCGTTGGTTTTCGATTTCGTACGCCAATTTTCCTTCTGTCCAAGGACGATGGGCGACGACTTCGGCTTCGCATTTTTCCAGAATCTCCATCAGCTCTTTGGTGATACCTTCCGAATCGGAAGCGAATCGACCACTGTGGATCAGGAACATGCCTTCGTAATAATTCATTGTTTCAGTTGCTGCAGACACGCGTTTCTCCCGGAGTTGTGTGGCGGATGGTTGAGATTCGCCGAGTATGGGATATAGTGTATAAAATGTCAGTTGTTGTCAAGTGTGTGATCAAACTTCGGTGCATCATCAGGGATCCTGGTACTCTTGCGAGTTGAATCGATTCATACAGGAATCGACTCCTTCCGAGATCCAACATTCGACGCTATCAGCCGCCGCAACCACAACTTGATCCATTGTGATCCGTTCCTGGGAGGTGAATCGTCCCAACACAAAGTCGGCGGGATTCATCCGACCGGGAGGCCGACCGATGCCAATTCGTAAACGGGGAAAATCTTCGTTTCCCAGATGGCGAATGATATCGTCCAACCCTTTTTGACCTCCTGCAGAACCTTTGGGTCGCCAACGGAGTCGGCCAATGTCAAGGTTCATGTCGTCACAAACGACAACCACATCAGTCAGTTCGGGTTGATAAAAATCAAAACATTTGCGGACGGCACGTCCGCTTTCGTTCATATATGTTTGCGGAGCAAGAAGAATCACCTTCTCACTGCCGATCATAATTTCCGCAAGTTCCGAATCGTATTTCAGACTCGGCTGAGAAGCCGAAAACCTGTTTGCCAATTCGGCCAAGACCTCGAAACCCACATTATGTCGAGTCCCTTGGTACTTTTGGCCGGGGTTTCCCAGTCCTGCGACCAGTATCATAATCCCGACCTCTCTCCTGTCATCCTATGAGAAGCAAACTTTAATGACGAGATTGTGTCTGGTCATTTGCCTCCATCTTCACTTTCTGCATTTTCCCCTTCGGCCTCATCAGAGTCCGAGACAAGTTCGGGCTCAACACCTTCAACCTCATCATCTTCCGGTTCTTCCGGTCGACGAGGTTCAACAACCTGCACGATGACTTCGTCAGGTGTTGCCTGAGGTTCCACATCCGGGTCGAGATCCAGATCTGCGACTCGAATGCTATCTCCCAGGTCGAGAGTTCCCACTCGAATCAGAACCGATGCCGGAATTTTGAAAACCGGGCATTTGACCAGTAATGTGTGCATTTGTGTGTCGAGAATTCCACCCGCAACAACGCCGGGGGCTTCGCCTTTGATGACGATGGGGACTTCCACTTCGACTTTTTCGTTGGGATCGACCCGAATCAGATCGACGTGAACGATGTGTCGACCAAATGTGTCCCACTGAACCTCTTTGAAGACAGCTTTATCGACTTTGCCATCAATATCGAGGTCGATGGCGATATGACCATCACTGACCATTTGAAAAACAGCGTCGTGGCCAATCTTGAACGAAACGGCACCTTCGCCGTGACCGTACAGATTTCCGGGAACCATTCCCTCTCGGCGAAGACGCCGACATTCAGCGGTCCCAAGACGTTCACGTTTTGCGGCAGATAAAATTGTTGCTTCCGACATGGTGGCGATACTCGTTCCAAACTCAGATATACGCGTGATTTCCGACAATAACGTCGGGTTTTGTGTCAGTCATTCTTTCAACATAACGGATTGTGTGAAATTCCACTTGCAAACCGGTCAGTATGCTGAGTCGGGCAAGGATACCGTGAACCCGTGATATCTTCAACTCAATGAAAGAGCTTGTTTCGTGGGAAATGTCGAGTTTTTTTTGGGTTGAACGCTTCTCCATTTCTTCAGGGCTCAACAAACAGGTTTCGTGAGGAATCTGAAGGGAAATATGTGGTATCACGGGCCGATATTCGCATAATCTGTAATGAGGAGGAGTGGTTACTCCTTTGATGGCTTCATGTTGGCAATGTTAAATTTCCATAACTACAGAAAACGAATGATGATACGATCATCACCAATCGGGAGTATTCGCACAATTTATGGCTTGAAAACCGTTCTGACCGTCCTTTTCGCTCTCTTGGCTGAGCCACATCTCTTAATTGCTCAACCAGCAGCGGAAACCGATGCGAAAGCTGTCATTCAAGAAGATAAAGAGCCCGTGAATCCTCTCGGCCGTCTCCTGGAAGGCATCTTGAAAAAGCCACAAGAGCGGTTAATTCCCAAGCCACAGTCAACGGAGCAAGCCGAAACGAGTGAATCCACCGAAGAGGAGCCTTCGGCCTCGACTCGGAACATGCGAGACTGGATCGATCGTTGTGCCCCACATAACTATGACCTTGAGAAGATGCTGGAGAAGGTCGAGCGAAATATCGAATTGAAGGCGTGGAAGATTGCCGTCGAGCAATTGCAACAGATTCTGGATCAACCAAACCAACGAATCAGTACTCAGCCCGGCGAGTCACAATTATCAAGAGATGCAATTCATCGCATCATCTCAGAGTTTCCTAAAGAAGCGCGTGAAAGTTATGAGCTCCAATTTGGTGCCGTTGCGAGACAACTCTTTCGTGAGGCAACCGAAGGTGGGCGGTTGACCGAGATTGCTGACGTTGCCACTCGATATCTCAATACCGAGGCTGGCCAAGAAGCTGCCGAGTTGATGGGGCGCTCTCATCTGGATCGAGGCGAGTGGGTGTCGGCGGCAATTTGGTATCAACGAATTTTGAGTGTTGATTCTCAGCCGGCACGACCTCCCGTCTGGTACTTGCAGGTTGCGTTGTCATTTCAGCGAGCCGGTCTGCCAGAACAAGCCGGCAAGATGATTGCTCAACTGAAAGGTTTACAGTCGTTGCAGATTGCAGATCAGCCAACCGATCCGCAAGAACTGTGGAATCAAATTTCGGTTGAACCCTCTCGCGAAACACCAGTGCTCTCGGATTGGAATCAGTTTCGGGGCCATGAATCGCGTTCAGCGCTGACCGAGGGTGAGCTTCCCGTCCTGATCCCTCAATGGGAAATCGCTTCGACATCTTCCATTTCTGTGCAGGAACAAATTCGCGAATTGTACACCGACTTGCGACGCGCCGGGCAAACGCTGCTTCCGGCCGTTCAGCCGGTGATTGCCAATCATCGACTTTTCGTACGGACAATGCAGGGGGTTGCCGTCATTGACTTAGCCTCTGAAAATCGCAGCAGTGCCTATCGTCCTGTCTGGCAAACTCGTCAGCGAAATTCCCCTGAACAGGTCGTTATGGGAATTCTCGACAATCAACAATCGTTATCAGCACCGAACACAGACCGAGTGTCGGTCATTCCCAAGTATCAGGGCGTTAATCCCGAAACCCATCCTCTGACCGGCTTGCTGTTCCGTAACGGTATGTATGGACTCATCAGTGTCGACGAAAAACGTCTCTATCTACCCGAAGATCATGCCTGGCTTTCTCAATATCATCCTGGTTATTTTTCGACACGTTCTAATATCGAATCCCGCGATCCTCTCAAACGTGAATGGTCGACCAACCGACTTGTCGCCTACCATCTGGAGACAGGTCGGATTGCGTGGGAGATTGGTGGTGAATCTTACGGAGAGCAGTTTGAGCTTCCCTTGGCCGGTCATTATTTTTTCGGTACGCCGCTTGTCAGTCGCGACTCTTTATATGTCGTTGGTGAGAAAGAAAACGAAATCCGTTTGTATTGTCTGGAAGCCGACACCGGGCATCCTCGCTGGAGTACCTTGATCGGCTATTCTCTCCACGATCCAACAACTGACCTTGGCAGGCGTTGGTGGACGGCACAACCGGCGATTCGGGATGGACTGCTCGTCGTTCCCAATACGACAGGTTGGTTACTGGGAATCGACCTCGCGACTCATTCAGTTGTTTGGGAAACTCGTTTTGAAAAACCGCTGAAGAAAGATACTCAAAGAAACTCTCGCGGTGCCCAAGCCCAGGAAGGGCTGGTTCAACGAGTCGAACTCAACGACCAATGGCATCTTTCGGCTCCCGTGATCCTCAGTGACCGGGTGCTACACACTCCACGGGAAAGTCAAAAGCTGCTTTGTTTACGTTCCGTCGATGGGCAGGTTCTTTGGGAAATGGAAAAAGGGGATCTGTTGGCTCTGTTGCACGCGGATGAGCGGCAATTGATATTTGTAACCAAGTATGGCTTGCAATGTTTTGACAACAAGGCTGCCAAGGTGATCTGGGAGCATCGCGCTAGAGAGGGTATTGACCTCTCCGGTTTGCCAGCAGTGACAGAATCGGATTTATATGTGCCTTGGAGTGATGGGACTTTGTCCCAAGTCAGTCGGGAGGATGGAAAAACTATCAAGACACTGGCTCAGCAAGCCGATGCGCCGCCATTGGGTAATTTACGGTTTTACAAGAATCTCCTGATCTCAGCCGAACCATTGCGAACAGTGGCTTTTGAATTGAAGTCATCATTCGATCGCAAATTGGTCGCTCGGCTCGAACAAAATTCCGACGATGCATGGAGTTTGATTCAAAAGGCGCAAATCGAGCAACTCAATAATCACCCGGAAGAAGCTCTCTCGCTGCTTTCTTCTCTCGATGTGGATTCGTTATCTCCACTTGATCGAGAGAAAGCCCAGGCATTGCGCTATGAGTCGTTGGTCGCTTTGGCGCGTGTCGATTTGGCAAATGCTGGACAATATTTGGAACAACTCCAGCAAATGGATTTGACGCGTGCTCAGGAATCCGAACTTCGTCAGTTGGAGCTGTCGAGTCTTGTGGCGGCTGGGCAGTATCGAGAGGCCTTCAATCGCTATCTCGGACTGGCAGATGAAGTCGATCTGGAATCGTTGGTCCCGGAGCAGCCGGGGAGTCAACTTCGGTTACGCTATCTCACACAGATCACGCGCGGCTTCAACGAGATTCTTCGAGACTCTCCCGCAGAGATTCGTGCCGAACACAATCAGCAAATTCAATCGATGGCGGAAGCGGTTGATCCGGCAGATCAGCTTGCCGTTGATCGGCTTTTGGCTTTGTTCCCCGGTCATCCCTCGATAGAGCAACTTCGTTTTAAAGTGGGGCGACTTTCGGAACAGAAAGGGTTGTTTAGCGAAGCGGAATATCATTATCGCAAATTGTTGAGTTCTTCTGTTCGTCCACACGTTGCAGAAGCAGCGTATGCATTGGATGGATTATATTTACGATTTGGTCGACATGTCGCCAGGCGGCAACATCGCCTGCAGATGGAGGACTTGTTTGATCGTACAGCAAGTTCAGAATTTCCGGCAGGAACTGATGGTGAAGCGATCAAAGGAACGGTATCTCCTGTTAAAGAGGAAGATCCCATCGATCTTTCTGATTGGGGAGAGTTTTCTCTCAACCTGAATCATCGACCGCTCAGCTACCAGGTTGTGAATCAGTATCGGTATCGAATGAAGAGCAATCCGATGCCGATGCTGACCGATTACCGTTTTGATTACAATAATTCCAGTTCACGACTGATTTTGCATCCCACATCCGACGAACAGGAAAACTGGTCCGTCCCGATGCGAGCTTCAGATACGATCTCGAATCGTTATCGAGGTTCTGTGAATTCGTTGGGCCACATAATGTTGGTGATTCAGTCCCGCGACATTACGGCTCTTTCTCCGGTAGAAAAGCGAGTCCTTTGGACTCGTTCGTTGCAATCCAATCTCAAGATCACTTCGGCAAATTCCTATTCCAGCTACGGCAGTAGTATTCCGGCAATGGTCACCGGCGATCAGTTTCAAGCAAAGTTTAACGCCGTTACACGACAAAAAGAGCAGGCGGTGATCGCGTTGACCGACGATTTACTCTGTGTGCGTTCGACCCGCGAGTTGCAGGCATTTCATCCGCTGACGGGGGAACTCTTATGGGTGATGGACAAGATTTCTCCCGACACGAATATTCTCGCCAATGACAAAGTGTTGTATCTGTTTGCTTCTTCAGATCAAAAACCCTCGATGCAGGTACGTTTAGCGGATGGCGAGACCAGTTCTCTTAGCCCGTCGCAAGCCAAGCTTCTGCAATCGGCAATTGCACTTGTCGGCGATGATGTCATTGTGATGGAATCGCGTACTCATCGAACTCTTTTTCTCCAAAATCGTACCGTGATGACAATTCGTCGCGTGAATCTTGCCTCCGAACAGACGGTCTGGGAATTTGAAAACAGTCGCGATGTCCTGATGCTGGCAAACGATCAAGAAATCAGCCTTCTTGACAGAAAAGAAAAATCACTTTCGACACTCGATTATAGTACAGGCAAAGTTAAAAAGATTGTTTCATTGGAGGGACAGATTCCAGAGTCTCTGCGTGAAGCGTTTGTCGTCTCTTTGGAAGGTCAACTTTATCTCGTCATCAATAGCGACAATGCAAACGGATATTATCGCAACTATTATTTAAGCTCCGTGGCCGTCAACGGTTCTGTTCTTGCGATTGATCCCCAAGCAGGAAAGGTGTTATGGAGTCGGAATGTCGGCCCCCAACACCTGCTTCTCGATTTGATCGATGATTCTCCTGTTCTGATGTTTGCCACTCGAAGGAATCGGCAGATCGGGAATATCTATCGTTCGGAACAGGAACTGCTTGTTCTCGACAAACGTAGTGGTCGAGAAATTATCTCACACAATTCACCTTTCAATTCTGACTTTCGCAGCATTCATCTCAATCATTCCGATCAACAGATCTCGCTCATGTCTTACAACTCGCGAGTGGTCCTCTCTGCTGTTCCTCCAATGAATGAGCCGTTGCTGGCACCACGTCCTCAGCCATCGGAACAGGAGAGTTCTGCAGCCGAATCAGCTCGGCCTGAAGTCGTTGAGACTGTTGATTGAATCTGCGTCAGACTCTTCTTTGAAAACCAACCATGCCGAATGTCATTATCCCGACGCCTCTTCGCGAGATCACTGGTGATATTGCCGAGCTTCAGGTGGATGCGTCCACTGTTAATGAAGTCGTTGACGAGTTGGAGAAGCAATTTCCCGGCATCGCCAAACGACTTCGGGTCGATGGAGAAATTCGCCCAGGACTTGCAGTTGCCATTGATGGTGCTATGAGCAGTCGCGGCTTGATGCAGAAAGTTCGGCCCGAGAGTGAAGTGCATTTTTTGCCAGCGATCGGTGGTGGGTGACGGTTTCCAGGTCCGACGATCATTTCTTCATTTCGGAAAATAGTTGGGTCGGTCGGAAAGATTGTATAGAATAGAGATTGCCCACCTGATGAATTCCTACCTCACGATAATGACCACCATGCGCTCTCTCATTTGGCTCACACTCTGCTGGATCGTATCGCCCATTCATGGCGAAGAGATCGACTTCAATCGCGACATTCGCCCGATCTTGTCCGATAAATGTGTCTTTTGTCATGGTCCCGACAAAGAGCAGCGACAAGCCGATTTACGGCTCGATACGCAAGAAGGTGCTCTCGCCGATTTGGGGGGATACGCGGCTATCAAACCCGGTGACCCAGCAGCGAGCGAATTGATCAAGCGAATTCAATCCACCGATGAGTATGAACAAATGCCGCCTCCCGATTCCAAGCGGTCATTGTCGGCAGAAGAAAAACAAATGTTGATTGATTGGATCAAACAGGGAGCCCAGTTTCAGGAGCATTGGTCGTTAGTGAAGCCAGGTCGTCCCGAGTTGCCTAAGGTGACCGACCCAAATTGGCCTCAAAATGGAGTCGATCATTTTATTCTGAAAAGACTGGAAGAGCAGGAGATGTTGCCTTCCTCACGAGCGGAAAAAGAAACATTGATTCGTCGGGTGACACTCGACTTGACCGGCTTACCACCCACGCTGGAAGAAGTCGATGCGTTTCTGAAAGACGACTCTCCCAATGCCTACGAAAAAGTCGTTGATCGATTACTCAAGTCTCCCCGGTACGGCGAACATATGGCGGCGATCTGGCTCGATGTGGCCAGATACTCCGACTCGAACGGCTATCAACAGGAGCGAACGCGAACGATGTGGCCTTGGAGAGATTGGGTCATCCGTGCTTTCAACGAGAACATGCCTTTCGATCAATTCACCATCGAGCAATTGGCGGGCGACCTTCTGGAAAACCCGACGCGGGATCAATTGATTGCCACCGGATTCAATCGTAATCACATGCTGAATGGAGAAGGGGGACGTATCGCCGAAGAGAGTCGCGTCAATTATGTGATCGACCGCGTCAATACGACATCAACGACCTGGTTAGGGCTGACGATGGCTTGTTGTCAGTGTCACGATCACAAATATGACCCGATCTCGCAGGTGGAGTTCTATCAGTTTTACGACTATTTTAATCATGTGGATGAAACCGGACGGGTTGATGCCGGCGGAAATGCGAAACCGATTCTCGATTTGCCAACCGAGAAGCAGTTGCAGAGAGAGACCGACTTGCGAACAGAGATTGCCGGGTTGCAATCAGAACGAAAAAAGTTGGTCTCCGCTGAGAAAATTTCCGCCTGGGAAGAAACGCTGCGGCAGAAAATCTCTTCGGGAGAGAGCCGGCAGCAGTGGAAATCATTGATTCCACAAAAATTTGTTTCCCGGAATGGCCAAAGTCACGAGGTGAAACCGGGCGGTTCGATTTTTCTCTCGGGAAAAAATCCCGACAAAGATATTTACGAAATTGTCTATCCACTCACGGAGACCACTCTAAGCGGTCTGCGATTAGATGCATTGCATCACGAATCATTTACGAATGGTGGATTAGCCCGGTCGGATAGCGGCAACTTTGTCCTGACGGATATTAGTTTGGTGATCTCGGCTCCGGATGGGACTGAAGTGACTCCCGAAATTGCCTCTGCTCAGGCCGAATTTGAGCAGGGAAGCCTCACCATTGAGAAAGCCTACGATGGAAACTCCAACACCGGTTGGGCGGTTTTGAATCCCGGCAATATGAAGATTGACCGCTCGGCAATGTTTCTGCTCGATGCTCCTATCGCAGTCGCCGAATCCTCAACCTTAACCGTGACACTCAAGTTCGAGTCGCCTCACAAGTTTCATCAGATGAACTGGTTCCGATTGTCGGCAACCTCAGACACAAAACCAACCCTTGATGGAAAGAATGAGATTCCTGCCGAAGTGTTGGCCGCCTTAAAACTCGAACCTCAAAATCGCTCGGCAGAATTGAAAGCGGCTCTCAATAAATTCTATACAGAAACCGCGAGTGAAGTTGTCCAATTGGATCAACAGATTGAAAAGACAAAAACGGCGCTGACAAATCATATCAAAGGTTACCTCGAAACCATGGTGATGCGTGAGTTGCCGAAGCCGCGCGAAACCTACCGTTTGCAACGCGGAGCCTGGGATAACCCGGATAAGTCTCTCGAATTAACGGCAGGTGTTCCCGCGGTGTTGCCAGCATTGCCCGAAACGGCTCCTCCCAACCGCCTCACGCTGGCGCGTTGGTTGGTAGACCGTGAGAACCCTCTCACGGCGAGAGTGACCGTCAATCGATTCTGGCAACAGTTTTTCGGGACCGGGTTGGTCAAAACAACCGAAGACTTTGGGACACAGGGAGCGCTTCCTTCGCACCCGGAATTGCTCGACTGGTTGGCCGTCGAATTTGTGGACTCCGGTTGGAATGTCAAGCATATGATCAAACTGATCGTCACTTCAGCCACCTATCAGCAGTCTTCGCGCGTCACTCCCGAGCAGCACGAACGAGATCCCTACAACCGATTATTGGCACGTGGGCCACGATATCGATTGTCGTCCCTGGCACTTCGCGATCAGGCGTTGTTTTTAAGTGGCTTATTGCACGAGGAGGTGGGCGGGAAACCGGTGAAGCCGTATCAGCCCGAAGGTGTCTGGCTCGAAATGACGCTCGGCAAGATCAAGTACGAACAGGATCATGGCGAGGATCTCTATCGCCGCAGCATTTACATTTTCTGGCGGCGTTCGGTCGGTCCCACGATGCTGTTCGATTCGTCAGCGAGACAGGTTTGTACCGTCAAGCAATCGCGAACCAATACGCCGTTACATGCACTGACGATGATGAACGAAACCGCTTATCTGGAAGCGGCTCGCAAGATGGCCGAACGTATCATGAAAGAGGGTGGGGCAGAAGATTTGTCGCGACTCAATTATGCCTTTCGTTTGGCGACAAGTCGGCAGCCCTCCGACAAGGAGCAACAGGCACTTTTGAAAACATTGAAAACGGTGCGTGAGAAAATGGTTGCCGAGGAACAAGCAGTCAATGACTTACTCTCGATTGGTGAATCGGCAGTCGATGAGACTTTTGAACGAAAAGAATTGGCTACTTACACGGCTGTCATGAATATGATTTTGAACCTCGATGAAGTGTTGACGAGAGAGTGAACTTACTAATAGTGAAGGATCAAGACAGAATAACAGCTCTTACATCAGAGAATTCCTGCGAAAAAACGATCAACGAGGTGCGTAAAATGTAGGCCGACTCTCCGAGTCGGCATCCTGAAACGATGAACAATATTTCCTCAGCCAATCTGGGTTTTGAAAAAATGGAACCGACTTGGAACCTATTCGATGCAGATCAGGAATTGTCTGTCGGTTATCGTCATCTGCCGCATTGGGAGCAGGCGGGTGCAACTTATTTCGTTACATTTCGATTAGTGGATTCACTTCCCCAAAATATCATCGAATCGTGGGCTGACGAGGCAAGGTCGGCTGATGTCGAAGCAGAATTAAAACCTACTCAAGATATGCTCTTGGAGGCCTCTCACCGTAAGTTGGATTTGCATTTGGATAATTGTCACGGTGATTGTATTTTGAGTGATCCTGAGTGTGCAGAGATTGTTAGGAATTCTTTGTTACATTTTGACAAAGAACGATACTGGATCAGTGATTTGGTGATTATGCCGAATCACGTTCATTTGATTTGTACGATGCAATCGGAGTGGAGTATTCGAAAGCAGTGCGGTTCTTGGATGAGATATTCTGCGACAGAAATCAACAAAGTTCGAGGTTCGTCAGGAGCGGTTTGGCAGGATGAAGCTTTCGATCACATTGTGCGGTCCGAGGAGCAACTACATTGGTTGCGTGGCTACATTGCCAACAATCCCATAAAAGCCAAATTGAATGAAAACGAATATCTAATGTATCAGTATGATCGTTGAGTATAGATCGAACATCGCTCATGCCGACTCGGAGAGTCGGCCTACAGTGCATGTCGAATGTTTAATGAATAGAAAATTGAAGTCAATATATTAGCTATGAACCATCTCCAACAATTACAGCATCAAATCGCCCGGCGAGATTTTCTGTCCCGAAGTTCTCTCGGATTGGGGGCGGCGGCACTGGCTCATCTTTCGGGAGGCAATCTTTCTGCCGCCGGTGGTCTTGAAGGTCTGCCGCACTTTGTACCCAAAGCGAAACGAGTCATCTATCTGATGCAATCGGGTGCGCCGTCGCATGTCGATCTTTTCGACTACAAGCCCATTTTATCGGAGCGACGTGGGGAACAAATACCCGAATCGATTCATCAGTCGCAAAAACTCTCGACAATGACCGCCAATGCCGGCAAGCCTTGCCTCGGGGCGATTGCACCATTTCAACAACATGGTGATTCCGGGCGTTGGGTTTCTGACTTTCTCCCCCATACCGCCGAGATTGCCGATGAGCTTTGTTTTGTACATTCCTTGAAAACCGAAGCCGTTAATCATGCTCCAGCGATGACATTTTTGCTGACGGGGGGAGAACAACCGGGCCGTCCGAGTATGGGGGCGTGGCTCGATTATGGTCTCGGCAGCGACAACGACGATCTGCCGACCTTTTGTGTGATGACATCCCGCGACCGAGAAGGAACGTGCGGGCAGCTTTTTTATGACTTCTATTGGGGGAGTGGATTCCTGCCTTCGCGACATCAGGGTGTGAAGTTTCGGGGAGGGGGAGACCCCGTATTGTACCTCTCCAATCCTCCCGGTATCGACAAAGGCCTGCGGCGTGATTTGCTCGATGGCCTGTCGAGTTTGAATCAATTGAAGTACGACGCGGTCGGCGATCCCGAAATTCAAACGCGCATCACTCAGTACGAGATGGCGTATCGAATGCAGGATTCGGTTCCCGAGTTGACCGATTACACCACCGAACCGAAACATATTCTCGACATGTATGGTCCTCAGGTCATGGAGCGAGGCACGTTTGCTTCAAACTGCATGATGGCCCGGCGCTTGGCCGAACGTGGAGTGAAGTTCATCCAACTGATGCACTCCGGGTGGGACCAGCATCAAAACCTGCCGACGCAACTCGTCGAGCAATGTAAAGACACCGATCAGCCAGCGGCAGCATTGGTGAAAGATCTCAAACAACGTGGTTTACTCGATGAAACCTTGGTGATCTGGGGAGGCGAATTTGGTCGGACTCCCTTCGGTCAAGGTGACATCAACAACAAGAAGAAGCATGGGCGAGATCATCACCCCTACAGCTTTACGATTTGGATGGCGGGTGGCGGCGTGAAGCCGGGGACATCGTATGGCAAGACCGACGAATACGGTTACAACGTCGTGGAAGACAAAGTTCACGTGCATGACTTCCAAGCGACCGTGATGCATTTACTCGGCATCGACCACGAACGCCTGACGTTTAAGTTCCAAGGACGTCACTTCCGTTTGACGGATATTCATGGTCATGTTGTTGACAAGATCATTGCTTGATCGAGACCATTCAAACCAATTCTTTGATCGGTTTGGCGTTATCGGCGACCAGATATTGAGGTCGTCCGTTGTGATCTGTGATGGTTGTCATGTTGGGATCGATGCCCAGACGTTGATAAAGCGTCGCAAAAAGTTCGGGGAACGTGACAGGTCGCGAAACTGCTTCACCGGCGTGACGATCGGTAGCCCCGATCACTTGGCCATGATTCATGCCGCCGCCGGCGAGGAGTGCACTGTTGACGCGCGGCCAGTGGTCGCGACCAACTTGCTTACTGATGACGGGAGTTCGTCCGAATTCTCCCCAGATGGCAACTGTTGTCGTCTCAGCGAGACCCCGTTCGTGCAGGTCTTCAATCAACGCTGACACGCATTGGTCAAAGACGGGAAAGTCTTCCGCTTCCCGTTTGAAGATGGAATTATTGTTACCGCCGTGCCAATCCCATTTGCTGTAGTTGAGAGTCACGACTCGCGCACCGGCTTCGACTAAGCGTCTTGCAACTAACAAACTTTGAGGCACACGCGGAGCGCCGTTGCCGTCCATATGTTTTCTGGGGTCGCCCGTGCCGTATCGTGCCACCACTTTGGGATCCTCATTTGAGAGATCGAGCGCTTCGGCCAATCGGGATGAGGTGAGGATCCCCATCGCTTGTTCGTTAAATGCATCCATGCCTTCCATCAATCCCCGATCATCGACCTGTGTGTTGAACAGATTCAGGCTGCTCAGTAGCGACTTTCGATTGCCGAGACGATCAAGAGTGATGCCGTTCAGGACCATATCATTCTTCGTCGGTCCTAGCGGTTGAAAGGGAGACAACGCGGGGCCGAGAAAACCGGGGCCGGGTTCGTTGTATGGTCCGTGAGTGCAGGGATAACAGAGGCTGATGAATGGAGGCGTTTCTTGTCGAGCGTGTCCCTGAACTTTGGCGACAGCGGATCCAAATTGTGGCCAGCCGCCGGATGGCTTTGGTTGTTTCGGATCGTAGCCGTTAAAACATTGAATGGCATCGTGTCCCGGCTGTGAGCCGACAATCGAACGAACGATGGTCAATTTGTCAGAAATTTTTGACAGCATGGGAAACTGCTCGCAGAGTTCCATGCCGGGAACATTGGTGGAAATTGGGTTCCACGGTCCGCGAATTTCTTTGGGAGCGTTCGGTTTGAGATCCCACATATCCTGATGCGGCGGTCCGCCGACAAGATAAATCAAAATCACCGACTTCTGAGACTTCCCGCTGCCTTGATTGGCTTCCGCCTGCAGGAGTTGCGGCAGAGAGAGTCCCGTCAAACCGAGACTTCCAATCTTCAACGCAGATCGACGAGAGATGCCGTCACAGAAGGACGAGGAGGAACCTTTTTTACCGGGAATCGTCAGCATGAAACTCTCCAGTGATCGCAATCGGGCGGTTGACGAGCGAATCAAATGTATCAAAAGTCACTTGCGCGTTCCAGAGGTTTATTTTGAGACTGGAATTTGCGCATAAAAAACTCCCCCGGCAGTTTCTTGCCGAGGGAGCGAGCATTACAACAGCTTCATGATCCGGTCGGACAATCCTTGTTCGCCCAGAATCACGTTCAGTTGACCCGATGCGGCAATCTTTTCCAGAACTTCCAGTTCCTTCATTCGCATCAACGCCGGGTTGTTGTCGAGCAACTTCGCCGTGTTGGCTTGCGAACGCATTGCCGCTGTTTCCTCGCGACGCGAAATCAGGTTGGCTTCCGCCGCCTTCTTCGCTTCTGTCACGCGATTCATCAGGTCCTTCATCTCGCCCGGCAGGATCACATCGCGAATACCGAGCGAATCGACATTCAGGCCGAGCGTTTCGGCACGTGAACGGACCAGGTCGGAGAGTTCCTGAACGATTTCTTCCTTGTCGCTCAGGAACGTATCCAGTTCCCGACTTCCGATCACAGCTCGCAGTGCGAGTTGAACTTCACGATACAGCGCCTGCGACGCTGACTCGCTTGAAGTCACTGCTCGTTGAGCATCGACCACCGAGTAAGTGACCACCGCGTTCAGACGCAGCGATACCTTGTCGGCAGTCATAATGTCCTGACCGGCGACATCGAGCAATTGCTCACGCAGATCGACTTCAACCATCTTGGCAGTTGCTTCACCCCTCCAGAACGCATAGCGTCCGGGAGTCAGTGTTTCGATATAGCGGCCGTCAATGAACAGTACACCCGCATGATTACGTTCAACGGTGCAGATATCGAGGACAGCATTTGCCTTCGGCCAATAATCCTGAAGTATTAGCTCCTGGTGATTAAATCGAGGATTTCGTGCATCGACCAGTTCGACGCGAACATCCTTCAGGTCCTTCCACCAAGCGTACAGTCCTGGTGTCAGAAATCTGTCGAATCGTCCGTCAATCCAGACGAGTGCTCGTTGATGATCCTTCAGGTCGATGTAGCCAATTCGGTCATCGAGCAGGCCCGACTTGATCATCAGGTCGAGTTGTTCTTCGATCAGCCAAGGATCGCGGCGATTGTAGATTCGCAAGTCGCGGCGATTCAGTGGATCAAAGATCCAGTGACGCCCCGCATCCAGCACGCGAACGAGATCACCATCCTTGAACAGGAGTCCTGTTTCAAACGAACGGATCAGGTAACGATTTAACATCTTGAACATCATTGTGCACCTCCTTTTGGTGCGAGTTTCAGTGGGTTCATCGAAGCGCATTGGACAAAGAACTATGACGGTCCTGTCGATGAACGAAAAATGTCTATTGTTGAATCTCTTTTTTCGAAGAGATAAGTATTTTGCCTTTGGAAAACGGAGCGAATGTCGATCACACGTTGTCGGACGGAGTTCATTTGAGTCGGCGAGGTCATCGAGTCGGAACGAAATTCTCGTCGAGAGTTGAGAGACTCTTGTCTCGTCGCATCATTTCAGAGTTGTTCGTTCGTTATCGAATTCATCACCGACGGCATCCATGAACTACAAAGTCCAACTTGGTGCTGCCGGTTTCAATTCTGCAGAGTGACTTCTCAGAGCGAGCCGCATTGCGACACGGTTTCTGAAAAGTTCACACGCAATCATTGAGACCAGCCGATCAAACAATCGACCGTTTTCCTCCAGCTTTTTGCGGAGATTCTGTCGAACCTCAGTGGGAGACGATTTTTCAATCGTCGGTCGTGTGGACGGGAGTCGAACCCGCAACTTTCAGTTCTCAAAACTGACGCTCTAAACCATTTGAGCTACCACAGCTACGGATGAGTGTTTTCGAAACTGTTTACGGGACACGGTCGGCAACTTGATTTGGCGTTCCGTGCCGCCAGCATAACTCTTCCGTCCTGTTTCCTTTATTTCTTTCCATTAAAAAACCCGGCTTCGTTTCCGAGACCGGGTTGCGACTGAATTCCTTCGAAGTTCACAACCTCAGCGCGGATTCTCCCCGGCGGGAAGAAGATCGAAATTCGCGAGATAATTTTGTCTGGATCGCATGATGTTGAACCTCATTTTGTGATTTCTGTTTTTTCTGCACAGGTAGACGCCGAGTGGCAGAGAGAGGTTCGCGGAGAGAACAGATATTTCCAAGAAAACAATCAATCACGTGTGTACTGATTGCGATAAGAATTAGGCGTCATGCCGGCCGCTTTGCGAAAAAACTCGCTGAAGCTGGCGGCGTGAGACATGCCGACCAAGTGTGCGATCCGTTCGAGAGTGAAGTCGGTGGTTTGCAATAATTCGCATGAACGATTGAAGCGGACTTCGCGAATTTCGTCGCTGACTGTTCTTTCAGTTCGCTCTTTGAATTCGATTTGAAATGTTCGGAGTGGAATCCGAACATGGTCGGCCACATCGGAAACGCGGATCCCTTCGCAGGCATGCAGACGAATGTATTCTCGGGCGCGGTCGATGTCTGTGACGAGAGCGCGTTGTTGCCCAATCGTTGATTCGCGGATGGAAATCTTCTCGGCGGGGACTTCCACAATTTTTCGTCCGAGTCGCTTTCCTTCAATCAGGCGCATTAATAATCGAGTCGATTCATATCCAATGTGAAGATTGGGGGGGTGAATGCTGGTAATCGGTATGGAGTGCAAACGGGATGTTTCTGAATCGTCCACGCCAATCAACGCAATGTCATCGGGCACAGAAAAACCAAGTTTCTGAATCGCCTTCAGAGTGGCGAGAGCATATTGGTCATTCAATGTCACAATCGCTGCGGGTTTGGGCAACTTTCGCAATAGCGTCAAAAGTTCTGCATCAGGCTCCATCGACTCGGCAAGGTGTGTATGGGAGATTGCCAAGGCAACGTCCATTTCGTACGAGTCAAAATGGATCCCCTGGAGTTTGCAGAAAGTTGCTAACGCATCTCGACGATGATGTGATCCATCAGAATCTCGATAACCGACAAAACCGACATTCCTTCGCCCAATCGTATTGATGTGCTGAATCGCCAAACGAGCGAGAGACTCGCCATCGGTATAAACACTGGGGAGACCACTGTCGGCGAGATCGCCACAAACCATCACCACGGGTACATTGCCTCGTTCCAGCCAGCCGACAATGCCGTTGGCCTTACCGACACTGGCTATCACGCCATCAACACGGTTCTTCCAGGGTGGTGTTGATGTGAAGTAGTCATCGGTTTCATTTTCTGAGTCTGTCTGGAAGAGGAAATCGCTTAACTGGATCCCGCTGTGTTCGTCCACATATTTGAGAATTCCTTCGATCACTCTGTGTGAGCGAAGTCTGGTCCGGTCCAGATAAAGTCCTAGGGTCGTCATATTGCACAATCAGTTTTCAGTTCTGCGCAGAATCTCTACAGCAAGGTCTGCGGTTATTGTACCCGCGCAAAATCGAAAGAATCAATGCGCAAAATGTTAATAAGCGAGATCTGGTTATTTATTCAGTCGCTAAGTTATCTATTTGAAAGGGCTTAAGTGGTTTCGTTCGAGGCAGCGAACACGACAAATTTGATGCTACTGAAATGTTTAAGAAGAAATTTCATTGGTTTGGTGCCATGAATGCCAAACAGGATCTGGAAGACAGGTGATGGACTCTTATCAAAACATTTTTATGTTCCCCCAATCCTGGAGATGAATTTCATGCAAATCAAAAAACCGAAAAGACAAAAAGGTTTTACTCTCATCGAACTTCTGGTGGTGATTGCGATAATCGCAGTGCTTGTCGCCTTGCTGTTGCCCGCCGTGCAACAGGCTCGCGAGGCTGCTCGCCGTTCAAGCTGTAAGAATAATTTAAAGCAGCTCGGATTGGCGATTCACAACTACCATGATGTTCATAACAGTTTTCCGCTTGGTATGGTGCATCGCATCAACTGGCGAGTTTCCGTCTTGCCGTTTCTCGAACAGTCGACCATCTTCAATCAGCTCGATTTTGACGAATCATTTCAAGGCAACGGAGTCAGTGCCAACACACAAGTTCTGGGTGGATTTGTACTCGATACAATGATGTGTCCCTCCAACATTGTTGAACCGTTAACGAACAATGCCTACGGCAATAATGGCCAAAGAATGCAGTATTCAAACTATTTGGCGATCGCTGGTGCGGTTGATACTTCTTTACCCAACAATGCCCCTTCTGGTACTTGTAAAAGTTTTTACGGTTGGCATTGTGACAACGGCCCGATGTTGATCAACGAAAGTGTTCGCTTTGCAAAAATTGTGGACGGAACTTCCAACTGTTTATTGCTTGGTGAGCAAAGTGGTCGTGATGAAGGCATGCTGTATGGAGACCGACGCAACGGCTACCACGGTGGCTGGCATGGCACCGGACAAACCACAACTGTTGCAAACACGGTGACCGGGATTGGAAGTGGAATCACACCGATTCAGTACCCACTCAACTCCCAATGTAACAATTTCTGGGCCTGTCAAGTTCCTTACTTGAATTCTGCAATTCTCAATTCAGAGCATACCGGGGGTGTTCAGTTTTGTCTGGCTGACGGTTCAGTTCGCTTCCTCTCCGACAATATTGATCTGGTCACACTCAAGCAATTGGCCATGAAAGCAGATGGTGAAGTCGTTGGTGAGTTCTGATCGTGGCACTCAAGTGGTTTGATTGAATGTCAATTCGTGGAAGAAGACTGGTAAATAAGAAGAGAGACTATGAAAAATATTTGTATCGTTTTGCTTCTGTGTGTCACCTTCTCGGTGACACAGGGATGTTCAAATAGTGCTGACAGCCTGGCTGTTGCTGTCACGGGAGAGGTTTATCTCAATGAGAAACCTTTCACAGGAGCTGCCGTCAGGTTTTACAATCCGCAACTTGGAGGCGGAGCCTTTAATCTGAATGAGCAAGGAAAGTTTGAATCGAATGATTCATTAGCACCAGGAGAATATATGGTTTCTTTGGATCGTCCCGGTCCAAATACCGGTGAAAGTCCGGCCGATATCAGTTGGCCAGACGATAATACAGCAAGCCTTCCCAAGCAATATTTGCTGGGTTCACAAAGTGGTCTCTCAGCTCAAGTTTCAGAGATGGGGGACAATCATTTTGTTTTCAACATCAAAGGTCCGCCACCCTCGTCGTCTCGTAGTGGGAGGGAAGGTCCCCAAGTATTTCAGCCTCTGGCAGGAGGAACTCAGTAGCTGCTGCTGAATCAATTTGCAAAATATCGATCAACAAGCCATGCCCGCGAAAACCGTTTACACGGTTGACAAAAAACGGAGCCTGTCATCAGAAGCAGGTTCCGTTTTTTTATCGTCGTTTACGGGCGCGTTCTTTGGCCGCTGCGAAGACATCTTGCTTTCTCTGATCGCTTTGCTCTTCGGCCTTTGATGGTGTGTCGTCTGGTTTCGACTTTTGTTCTGGAGATGCGACCGATTCAGGTGTGATGACGGACGACTTTCGTTCTCGTTTCTTGAACTTCGGCTTCCAGCTTGCCCACCAGGATTCTTTTGGTTTTCTCGATTGTGCCTCTTTGATGGCCTTTGATGCGGTGGTTTCGACGGCTTTCAGTCGTTCCCATAAGGAAAGTCGACGTCCTGCGATTTCCGTGATCAGTAGCAGAATCGACGCAGTGAATAACCACGGTAACAGTGACTTTTTACTGGCAGCCCGGGGAGGATCCTGAAGGATCGATAAGACATTGGTTCGTGCCATTCCGCCGCTCGTCTCGGCGACTTCCTGCAGGATTTCAAGACCGGTGGGAAGTCCTGCTCGCGGTGCAAATTCGGGAGAGTAGGGGAGAGAGACGGCGGGGCCTCGAGTCATTTTATTGGCACCGGTTTGCACAACCGTTCGGAACGAACCGGTGCGGTCCAACGTAAATCTGGCTTCTAATGTGTGTGGCCCCGTCCATAAAAATTCGGGACTGACGACTTCCTCGCGACCCTGACCGGGAGGAATGACCAATAGTTCGGGACGTTGAGTGTTTCCGGTGTCAGTTCGATCGGGATCGAGTTCCACACGGACGACTGCATCTTGACCGTTGCGTTCCACATCCACATAAACATCATCGGGAGAGCTGCCACTCATTAACCAACGGGCGTGAGTAATGAGAAAATCTTCGTAATTATCCCAGCGCCCAAATTGACCCGAATATTGCCCATCAACTTCCAGGCATAAGGCCGCGGCACGTCCGATTCCCCGATACCACACTGCCGACAAAGGTGCCGTGTACTCATCTTGTGTGACAACGACCGGCGTGGCATCAGATTTGAGATAACTCAGGTTATAGCCGTCCACATTAGGGAAACTTCCCGTGCCGAGTTCACCCAGCAATTGTGAATCGGGAAGAATCGCTCCAGCGATGCCGTTCGGTTGAGTGTCGTCTTTGGTGACAAACGTGCTCCGGGCAACGCTCATTGTATCTTCTGCGAAGAGTCGCGGTAATTCTTCGGGGTCGTCGGTGAACATAATGTTTCCCGATCCGAGTTTGGCAATATCTTCGAGGAGTTGTGCATCGGGATCGCGATCCGTTCCCAAGCCGATGACACTTACTGTGATGCCGAGCCCTTCGAACTTTTTCAGCAATGATTTGTAGTTACCGGGTTCTTCACTGTCGGCAGCATCCGAAAAGAGAATGATATGTTTGGTGGCTTGCGGGGCTTTGACCAATTCATTTCCTGCCGCGACTAATGCTTCGTACACAAAGATACCGCCCCCCATACTCTCGATTTGTTTGATTTTTGAGATGATGGGACCTTTATCAGCCAGGTCAATCATCGGTTGGACAACATGTGGTTGGCTATCGACGGCAATCACAGAAATGCTGTCTCCCGCAGAAAGCATGTTGACGCATTCTGCGGTTCCCATGTTGGCGAGATCCATTTTGGTTTGCGATCCCTTCACGGGAACAGACATACTTCCCGAACGGTCTAACGCAACCACTAATGCCATCCGGTTCTTGCGATGCTCTTCGCGCATCTCCATCGAAACCGGGATTGTGTCATCCAGCGCACTTTTGAAGTATCCCCCGGTCCCGAAACTCCGTTCACCACCGGTGAGCATCAGACCGCCCCCCATGTCTTCGGTGAACTGTACCAGCCGTTCCATTTTCAAGCGACCGAGTGAACGAGCCGGGACGTTTTCCAGGATCACAGCTCGATATTGGTCGAGCGCATCTTGTGTGAGCGGATGATCGAGTACCGCCGCGACATCGAGATTGATTCGGCCTGCCCGCAATGCGCGTGTCAGATTATTTTCCTGACCATCGTTATTCAGAATGAGCAGCTTAGGGCCGGCATCGACGCGCACAACACCCACTCCAATATTGTTTTCTTTGAGCGGGTCGTCGGCGACATCGAGTTCCGCGGTGTAATTGAAGAAGCCTCCCTGATCGATCACATCGCGAAACAGAATTCGATTTGCCCCGATTTCGAGATTGACGGTTTTCTTCGCCAACTCGGTCCCTTCTCGTTTGAGGGTGACGGTTCCCTGGGTGCTGCGGTCAGAGTAAACCCAGACAGGGAACTGAAACGGTTCGCGCGGAGCGACGGTCTCAGGCATGATCAGAGAATCAATGGCTACATCCCCGATTCGCAAACGTTCAAAGATGCGATAATCGATAGGGATACGTTCTTCCCGAGCTTTTCGGGCTGCGTAAGTCGGGTTGAGTCCGTTGGCTTCGCCGTCTGACAAAACAAAAATACGGGTCGGGCGCGTTTGATCGACGAGCGAGAGTGATGTTTCAATCGCACTGTTCAAATCACTGCCATCGGGTAAGACGCGGAAGGCGTATTCTTCCAACATTCCTTCTTGTCGCGGAGCCGATTCGACTGCGGGGGCCGCTCCAAAGGTGACTAGACCGATGCGGTCTCCTGCTCCCCGGTTGGTTTGCAAATTGCGGATGAGTTCCTGGATGTTTTCGCTGGCATTGGCGGGCATCGAACGTGAGCGGTCGGCAACGACAATCACATCGACTCCTCGGCCTCCCAGATTTACCATGGGGACAGCCAGAGTCGTGATCAGAATGAGCAATAATGCCGCACGAAGATACCCGGTCACTCCCCGCACCCATCCGATTCTGTAAAACAGAATCCCGACAGGGACGACTAATAAAAAGAGTTCGGGGTAACGAAATTCGATCATGATCTTCAACTAAGAGGAACGAACTTTAGGTTTCAAGACAAACCAGTCGGCTAAAATGAACAGGAGTATGAGGATTGAACCCAGTAGAATCAGCCAGGAAAACGGATCGTCGAGAGCAAAGAGTTCGACCGGTTTCTTAGAGGCAGTTCGTCGACCTGGTGTCAAATCGGATAGATTTGATTCTTGCGGATCAAAAAAGTTGACTGCAAACTTTCCAAAGATTTGATCACCTTCCTTGATGGTGTAGACGCCGGGCGTCTCTTGGGCGCTGATGAAGACCACTTCTGATCGAAGAACGGGCTTGGTTTCTGACTCGCTCACCAAGCTCAGCGAGGATTTTTCCTCTGCTGCCGGGTCCGCCAAGCCTTCATACAATCGAAATTGAATGTCTTCGTTCAGACGATAATTCCATCTCGATAATCCCGGCAATGAACGACGTCGCTCTTCGATCAGATTTATCAGCAGAATTGGCCAGTCGGGACTTTGTGTGAGATTGGATCGAGCCAAGTCGATATTCAAAGCGAAGGCGGTCGTGAGAGTTCCCGTTAATCGTCCCATGAGTGGAGTGGCTCCGGCAGAAACCATCGGGATGACTTCATACGGCCACTCTTGGGATCCTCCCCAGACAACTCCTCCCAGTACGACACCTTCCAGTAACGGGTTCTGTTTTTCCAGAAGGTAAGGTCCGAGAAGATCTTTCGCATTGTCGGTGGCTGATTCGTCCTGGCTCATCGGGCCGATGCCCAACCACCATTCCCGAATGGATGACCCCGGTTTGATTCCGGCAGAACCGATTTCAAGATGAGACGTTTCGTCGGTTGTGAACTCCGCATCAGCGAGCGAGTCGATAATGCGTTTGACGGGATCTTGTGCGGGATGATCTTCGGGTAATGTCAGGCTGACTTTCACTGTGCGAACTTTGGGCTCAATCAGTGTGACGACATTGTCGATCTCTAACGCATCTCCAGGAGCCGAGAGTTTGATCTGGACTTCTCCCACTCCTCCGGGGATGGGGATTTCAATCGGGGCGGTCGATTTTGCGGAGAGTTTGGTTTTTCTGGAGAACAGTTCCTGCTTGGCGACAGTCCCTGTGATGGTCAGTTCGGTTGTTTGGGGGCCATAGTTGGCCAAGCGGAGGAACAAGAGTCCCTGCTGAGTTTCAGCATCGAAGATCCAGCGTGCCGTCGTGAATCCGACATTGGACAATTTTTGACCCACCGAGATGATTTCCATTTCATCGGGTGGTCTTAGACTTTCTTCCGGCATGTGGTCGGTCAGATACAATAACTGGCCCTGACCGGCGGCCAGTTGAACCGCACGGTCCCAAGCGGGTTGAACATCGTGAACCGTTTCGTTCGGCTTCCAAAGTGCGATGGCCTCTCGCGCTTCGTTCCAATTGACGGGGCCGGCGAGTTTCTGAATTCGACGGCCCGTTGTCATCAATGTCAAAACGGTATCGCGTTCTTCGCTGCGCACTCGTTCTTCCAATTTCTGCAAAGCGGCTTGTTGAAAACTTTCGCCTTCCGGGCTAATCGCCTGCATGGAGGCAGAGTTATCGAGCACGACGATTAAGTGAGTGACACGCCCGGTATTTCCATAAATGGGATTGGCCAATGTCAGTGAAATGATCAATGCTGCCAGAAGTTCTAACAGCAATGACGCAGTGATTGGCAATCTTTCACGTTTGCGGCCTGCCGTCGTCACCTGCATCTCGGCTCCCCACAAATGAGCGCCCGTAATGAGCAGTGGGGGATAGCGGTGATGGTACATGTGGATCGCTGCAATCGCGGGCAGCGATAACAGTCCCAGTAGTCCCCAAGGATTGGCAAAGTAAAACGGCATAGTGAATTATTCGGCTCTCAAAATTCCTGCCTGACAAAGATCGGTTTGGCACAGCTCGGTCAAACCACGTTCGGCAACCAGAGTGACGAACGGTGCATGCACTCGACGCGAGGCTCGGGCGAGTGAAGTCTGTAGTCGGTGTAGGCGTTCTTTGTATTGTTGAACACGATCCTGGTTAATGATCATGTCGGTTTCACCACCCGTTTCGACATCAACCAAACGACGACCACCTAATGACGTTGGGTCTTGTTCAAAACGGTTGAGTAACTGGATCACCCACAATGCAGCAGACTCGGCAGCCAGTTTGCGAATCAGAGTGTCTGGATCGTGTGGAAAAAGAAAATCGCTGATGATGATTCGTACGGACTGCCGTTTGAAGGGAATCGCTCCGTCGGCAAGGATCGTTCCCAGATCGCCAACTCCCGAGAATTCCAGATCGTCAAGACGGTTGAGGCCTTCGATGGTCAAGTGTTCCACCGGGCGGCGATCATCGGCGAGAAACAATGCCGGTCGTCCTCCCAATTGCCCCGACATCAAGGCAAACATTGTGGCCAACTGTTTGGCAACGAGTGATTTGTGTTCTCCTCCCAATTGCATCGAACGGCTGGAGTCGATCACGATCTCTGTTCGGGGACTGATCTCTTCACGGAAGAGGCGAATCATCAATTGATCGCTGCGCGCGTAGGCCGACCAGTCGAGATGGCGAATATCGTCCCCCGGCATGTATTCGCGATACTCCTGAAACTCCAACGAACTACCGGTTCCTTGTCCCAGTAGTTCCCCCGATTGACCAGCCACGGGAACTCGAAGTAGTCCCATTTGGTAGCGACTGATGGCATTTTGGACTTCGGGATCGTGCCGCATCGGTTAATTCTCCGCCGTTGGGCTTACGGAAGATTCTTCGGGAATCCGAAAGGGCGCCACTGTCACTTCTTCATTTTGTGATTCTGGCTTCAGGCTCACAATTTCGTGAATGCCGAGAATCATCGCCTTCAGATTGAGTAGCATTGCGATCGAGGCGAAAAATCCCAGGATCAATAGAATCGGACCTGTCCAGGAATCATCGTCTGCCAGCTCGATCACGGTGGCGAACGGATTGATGATTTCGAAGAGAGAATAGTCACGCCATCTCAGAAACTCCATCGCTTTGGCAATCATGGGGATCACGCAGCCAATGGCAAACAGAAGTACCGTAATGACCCGCACGTGATTTGGTCTGATCGTGGCGGCTGTTCGATTGGCAAAGCGGCCAAATGCCGAAGCAAAGCCGAGATAGATGATGAGGTATAGGCCCACTCCAGACAGAGTTTTGAAAACATCGTTGAAACTTCCTGACCTCATGCTTCCCGATGAAATGATTGATGTGACAATCATGATTTGCAGCCCGAGACAAATTGCAATATTCAACAGTAAATAGACCATTCCGCGGGCACCACCGGGAAGGAAGGGTGCCAGTAGAAATCGAAACAATCGACGCTGAGGAAGAGACTTGCGAATACGACGCGACAAAAAATCTTCTTCTGTGGTGGCGACAAAGCCAACCGCTGTTAGCTGGATGTAGTTGAAAATGGCAAAGATGACGAAAAGTTCTTCGTCAAATGTTGCGCCATAGAACAAGCTCATGCCAAGAACCAGCAAGTTCATTAACAAAAATTGTCCACTTGAGATCAAACGAATTCCCGAACTGCGGTTGCCCGATTCAAAGGTCAGTTGAATGGAAGTGATTTCGAGAAAGAGCCAGCAATACGAAAGCCCAATCAAAACGACAATCCCCGTTCCTTGCCAGAAGTCCCAGGATTGCAGTAAAGAACTATCTGAGAACAAAGCCAGCAGCACTGCACTGGTTTGTCCTAATGCTGTGAGTAACCCAATGAGTAGCATGATTGACAAGATACCTTGCCAATGTCGCTGGTGGGCGAAGGTGCTGACCATGAGTGCCATGATGCTGAGCACGATCGAGACGAGAAAACCGCAGACCAAGACAAATGCGACGGAAGGGAGTTCGAAGCCTTCCAGTAGAGACGTGAACGCAATAAAGGGAGCGATGGCCGAATAATAGATGAAGTCTTGCAGCACGGCACTCATCAGCTTGCCCCAGACAATCTGCCAGGGCGAGAGCGAGGTAATCCGTAAGGAGTCGAACGTGTTTTGATCCTTCTCCCCCAACATGCTGCGAAACGCGCCGTAAGGGACAATCACTGTGACCGCGATCATGAGCACTACAAAATAGGGAATGAACAGCCGTTGCCCTGAGGCGCCGTAGTTGATGGACTCACCCATGATGGCCACGCCGAACACGGAGATGACCCAGGATGCAAAGACGAGCAATAGAAAGGTGGCGACGAATTGGCGGCTTTTCAGCGATTGTCGTGTTTCTTTCACAAGAATCGCATTCATCCAGTCGCTCGATTTTTCGAGCCACTTCAATGTCGCTTCGACTGTACTCATAGGTCGAGGTCCTCCTCTGAGAAATCCTCTGCTCGATCCGAGGAGTTTGTCTGTTGCTTGATTGAAGGTGTCGGAACCCGATTGGGATGTTGGAAGTTCGATACAAACGTAGGGTTGCGGCGATAGCCAATCGGGAGAAACGTGGTTGTCAATTGGGCTTGTGCGACTCCCAGTGAAATTAACGCCACAAAGACCATGAAGACGGCAAAACAGCCCATCCCCGTGATCGCTCCCAGAAGTTCGACACCCCCCTGAATGACGACTTCCGTCAGAATTCCATAACTGACGCCCGCCGTCACCATAGCAACGATGAGCATGATAATCAGATTCAAAACTTCAAGCCACGGCTTTTGAGAGAGTGCTCCCATCATGACGGCAAACATGGTCAGCGCGATGGAGACCATAAACAGTCCACAAAGACTGGTGATGATTTCAATGAGTCCCAATCCTCCCAGCATATAGCTGAGACAGATAAACGGAGCGACTGCGGATGCATAGACTATCATCATCACAATCGCCCCTTGAATCTTTCCGGCCACAATTTTTGAGGGGGAGAGAGAAGTGACCGCCAGCATCTCGAAGGCTCGGTCGTGAAACTCTTGGGCCATGCTGAAAAAGGCATTGCTGGGAATCGCGAACATCAAGCAACCGATCAATGCCATCAGGTAGACGTGAAAGAACATCGGGCCGAGTTCCGCATATTCCATCTGCTCGAACTGTTGCACGACTGCTAAGACGGAGAAGACCCAGGACCCGAAAAGTAACAAGCCGAACACGGTCACAAAGGATTTTGCTTTCACGATCTGACGGATTTCGCGCACGACCAATGGGTTAAATCGATCGCTGAATCCGCGAATGCGATTCTCAAAGGTCCCTAAAGATTCAGCGGTTGGTGCGTAAGACATGGTGTGACTAGATTGGTGCTGCCGAAGATTGATTGATGATGATAGTTATTGTGTCAGTCCGCGAGTGAGATCCATAAACGCATCTTCCAAAGACTCGACCTTGCCGCGAAATTCGATCACGGGAAACCCTTCATTGACGAGTAATTTCAGAAGCTTGTGTTGGTCGTCTTGAGTTCCTTCAAATTCAAAGCTGGCAGCCTGCTGTGAAACTCGAACTTCCGAGACGAAGGGTTGTTGGACGAGCCATTTTTCCAGTTCTGCCCCCGCTTGAATCAACGTCATTTCGATGCTCGCGTGAGATTGTCGCCCGTGGGATTGTCTTCGTAACGTGAGCAAATCTTTGATCGATCCGCTGGCGAGAATTTCTCCCGCTTCGATGATGACTGCCGAATCACAGATTTCGCCCAGTTCTGTCAAAATATGTGAACTGATCAGGACGGTTTTCTTCAGCTCAGAGGCCAGTAAGTGAATCAGTTCTCGTAATTCCACACGAGCGCGGGGGTCGAGACCGGCAGCCGGTTCGTCCAGAATCAGAACTTCAGGATCATGAATGAGCGTGCGGCCTAAGCCGAGTCGTTGTGACATTCCTTTGGACAAAGTATTGATTGGTTTCTCGGCCAGCTTTCGCAGTTCTGTGAATACGAGAACATGTTCGATGGCATCTTTTCGTCGTTGTCCTTTGAAGCCGTAGGCGCGGGCGAAAAAGTCGAGATATTCGACGACATTCATATTGGGATACTTCCCGAAGGCATCGGGCATAAATCCCAAACGCTTGCGGACACGGTCGGGATAATCAACGACCGAATCGCCGCAAATAAAGGCATCGCCCGCCGTGGGAGATTCCAGTGTGGAGAGAATTCGCATCGTGGTGGTTTTTCCGGCACCGTTGGGGCCGATGAATCCCATCACTTGTCCGGGATACGCCTTGAACGAAACTTGGTTGACGGCTTTCAGGCGACCGAAAAATCGATGCAAGTTTCGTACTTCGAGCGTCGGTGATTGCTGACTACGATCCGGCGCAGCGGGACTAACCACCGATTTGCTCGGCCCGTTCTCTTCTGGAGAGTCATCAAAAATGGGTTCGACGGCACTGTCATCAATCATCAATAGTATCCATGCAACAGAAACAGGCTGTCTCGTTCACTCGTCCCCGTGACACCGATGGGGACTTCCGGGTTTTCTGCGAAGCGACCGAAATACTGGCGATCTCCAATCGCGGCATCAATCGAACTGGCGATTTGTGAGATTTTTCGTTCGGTCGTACTTCGAGCAAATTGAGAATGAAAATTGTCGTAGTGGCCATAAGAACTATAGCCACGATTGTAGGAGGATGACGTCTCGACGTTGGCGGGAAGGGAAGGTTGTTTCTCGCGAATCAACGAACTGATTTGACTCGTTTGCTTGGTGGTTGCTTCTTGAAGTGTTGCTTTGCTGTCTGCACGAATGTTTTCACCGTAGTAGAGACGACCATCACTGGCACGGACCACTAACTGTTCGAGTTCGTATTCGAACCCGTTGGAGACTTCTAATGCTCCACGAGAGGGAGCCGAGATCGTCAAACGCCCGCGCTGATCACTGACGGCCACCGTTTGGAATTGTGTTCGTGTTCTTGATTTCAGCCATCCTGTTTCCAGCGATTGTTGATTGGTCCAATCGACACTGCCTGACTCAAAACCCGTGTCGTACTGATTGGGCCAGACTGGATAGACGGCTGTGTCGGCTTGAAATTGCAATCCTCCCGATGGCGCCAGACCCGAATAGAGAGAGACGCGAGTGGTCGTGACCGACTCGGCCGCTTGCTGGTCAACCGTCATTAACGATCGGATTCTCGATTTCGTGCTGAAGCCGTGCGCGATGAGAGAGTAACTGAAGAGCGAGATACTCGTTACCAATGCGATGGCCGGGATCGTGAGGATGAGTAAATACAGCTTCTTGTGGCGACTGAGATAGAAATAGTTGAGCGGACCAATCACGACGGAGAAAATGGTGATCAGGGTCAAAAACGCGATCACCGGGACACCACTGATTCCTGGAATCATGAAGTGTAGGAACTCGTCGTGACCCAATCTCGCCGACAGTCCGTTGCGATAGGTCCAGCGAATTCGGTCGGCTCCCAGTGAATTCAGTAACCAGCCCCATTCTGATCGGGAACCCGGAAATGGATCCGCGGGAAATGCAATGATGGTTCCGTTCAAGAGTTCATGAGTTTGGAACGGTTTGCTGCCCCAAAGATAGCGCTCACTGCCACTGGTTGTGGTCACTGTATAGCCTGAATAGGAATCTGGTTCGACGAGAGGGACTTGAGAGAGTTCTTTGCTTGGGCCTTTCCATTCGCCCTTGGATGCGGCGGAGGATTGATTGATCTGGCAGAGATCATTCAATTTCTGTGATTGTTGCGGAGCTTCACCCACGCCATACACCATCAGATTACCACCCGTCTTGACCCAATCCAGCAGAGCCTGACGTGCGCCGCTTGGGATCTTGCCGAAGTCGGCCATTGAAATGGCCACCAAGTCGAGACCGGAGTAATCGATCCAGCGTTCGGGAAGTAAATTTGGTTCGATCAGTTCGTGGTCTTCCGATCTCGCAGCTCCCGAATAACTACCGTAACCTCCAGAAGAAGTAGATCTCGAGGCCAGCCAATTGACCGATTCCTCATAAGGATCGAAATCAACTGTGTTAGATGAAATGACAAGCAGTGCAGGGCGGTCGAATACTGAACGATCGATATCGGGTAAATTGATTGTGGTGCTGAGTGGGCCAGCCAATGCGCGATTCACATAAACATCGAGAGTGCCGTTTGATTGCACTCCCGTCATGGGAATGGAAAGAGAAAAACTCGTCTTCGCGTTGGTTTTGAGGGCAATCGATTTGGTGACGGTTGGAAGTCCCGAGCTGTAGGGCTCAAACTTGAAGGTCAGGTTGCGATCTTTGCCGAGATTGGCAACTTCGATACGAATGGGATAATAACCACCGTGTGCACAACCCGCCCATCGAGTATCGATGGTCATGTTCAAGTCGTCGTGACGCTTGTTGACTTCGGTCCCCATAGCGTTCGCCGAAGAGATCGCGCCTATCGCGATCCATCCCGTCACGAAAAGAATCGTGACAGTTCTGAGACGCCGTGGAAGGAATGTCGTTACGACTTCGTGCATCGATCAGTTTTCTAAAACGATGGAATTAAACAGAAAGGTCTTCCGGCACTTCACGTCCCACTTCGCGGACAGATTCAAGAAGTGACGCGACAATTTTCGGAGGCGTCCAACCTTCCAGCCGGGCGGAATAGTCGAGAATGATTCGATGGGAAAGTACGCTGTTTGCGACCCGTTTGACATCTTCAAAACCAACATTGGGTTTTCGATTCAAGAGTGCCGCGGCCCGCGATGTGGCCGCCAAAGCGATAGCCGCACGTGGGGACGCACCAAACTTCACAAATTTTCGGATCTGTTCGGGAGACGATTCGCGATCGGGATGTGTCGCGGTCACCAGCCGGGCAATGTAATTGGAGACGGCAGTCGGCAGATGAACCTGATCGCTGAGGTCAAACAATTGTTGGAGTTGGTTGGCATCCAGGGCGGTCGATAATTCGGGAGACGCGCCTGTTCTGCGTGTGGTGATAATTTCTTGCAGTGTCTCCGAAGAGACGCCATACACGTTGATTTTGAATGTGAAGCGGTCGAGTTGAGCTTCGGGGAGAGGATAGGTTCCTTCGAGTTCAATCGGGTTTTGTGTCGCCAGAACAAAGAACGGCTTGGGAAGATCATGCGATTCTCCCATGACGGTCGCTCGTCTCTCTTGCATCGCTTCCAACAATGCCGCTTGTGTTTTGGGAGACGCACGGTTGATTTCGTCTGCGAGTACCAGATTCGCAAAGATTGGCCCTTTGTGAAAAACGAGTTTCCGCTGGCCATCTCCGGAATCTTCGAGAATCGGCGAGCCGAGAATGTCGCTCGGCAATAGGTCGGGGGTGAACTGAATTCGCCTGAAGCCGAGCCCTAACAGTGACGATAAGGATTTGACGAGTTCGGTTTTTCCGAGCCCCGGTAATCCTTCGAGAAGCATATGACCGCGTGCGAGCAGACAGATGACAACTTGATCCAGAAGTTCATCCTGTCCCAGAATCGCCTGTCCCAACCCTCCCCGGAGTTTTCCGATCAGGTCGGCAGCCGTGGAGACTTGAGACTCGGAGAGTAATGAGCTTTGATTTGTCGAGCGACTGTCGGGATCGAAGTCGTTCGGAGCAGATGCTGGAGTTTCTGATGCGGACACGCTTGGTTCCTGTTGGGGCAATCGAGTTGTGTATCAATGTGGAGGCGTTGAGATTGTGAGTGAGAGTTCACTCTTGGGTATTAAAATATTCCTTCACGACGCTGCGATGTTTGGGAGAAAGTTTGCGGTTCCAAGTCGCTTTGCCGGTCGAAGGGCCACTTTCTCGCGCTGCTCCTTTGGGAGCAGAGTCCGCGACGTCGACTTCGGGTGGTGAAAACGTCAATCTCAACACTTCTTCGGAAGGATCGTCGAGATATCCTTTGGGGAGGACTGTCTCTTTGAATTTAATCCCTTGCTCGTCGGTTTCGTGTCCATAATTCAGGTCAGCATCTCCGCGACCGCGAGTGACGCCACCTTTGCCAGGCTTTTGGCTGTTGGCAAGTCCGTCTCCTTCGCATTGACCCCCTTCACAGTTTCCTCCCTCGCATTGTCCGTTTTGGCATTGTCCCTGACACTTTTTGCGGAGCTCGGCCAGTTTTTGCGATTCTTGTTTCAGGGCTTCTTTTAATTCTTCGAGTAACTTTTCTCGCTCGGCGGGATCTTTGGGAAGCGAGAGTTGACCGTTGGCCATCATTTGCTTGAGCCGTTCCTGCATTTCGGGACTCAGGCTACTCCCTTCCTTCGATCCCGCGTTCCCTTTTTCGGTTAATCGTTGCAGGCCGTTACCAAGTTGCTCGGTTAGTTGTTTGATTTGTTCTTCGGTCAAGCCGTCCGAGTCTCCCGCTTGTGAGAGGGTTTCAGCAGCAGCAGCCGCTTTCGCCATGGTCATGGATGATTGATCGATTCGCATTTGCATCTTTTCACGCAAGGCATCGACCGTTTCCCATTTTTCGTGAGTGAGTGGTTGGTTTTTATCTTCGAGAAGCTGTTCCAACTCTTGTGCGATTTGTTCCTTTTCTTCTTCTTCCAAAATCTGTTCTTCTTCCAGTTGCTCCATCATCGCTTTTAATTCTTCGACATTCTCTTCAGCCACCGATTCCTGGTTGAATTCTTCCAGAATGGAGATCTCACGCAGCGGTACAAACCCACAAGCAATACAGAACAGGAGAGGTATCCCCACAATTTTGACGAAGCGGGAAGGGTGGAACTTGGGCAAGGACTGAGCCCATTGAGACTCCACTTGGGGCAGCTTTTGTTGCCATTCTTCATCAGGAGATTCGCTGAGCGACATCAGTAATCCACCCGCTTGTAATTTCTGATCGAGAAACGCGATTGATTCACCTTCCGTAAAGGCATCTTTCATCGCGTATTGCCAAGCGGCAATTGAGATTGGAATTGCCCCCAATCCTAACCAAAGAACATTGGGCCAGAGAGAGGGCATCGCCAATTTGACGAGCAAAACAATTGTTCCAAAGCTGAGAAGGAATGCTCCCAGCCATTCTGCCGAGGTTTTCAGAAATTGACCAAACAACAGACGCTGTAGATATTTACGAGTCCAGCGATCAAATGTCATGACAGTCCTTTCAGTATGGCCGCAATGATGGGAGTCCATCAGTGAATCCCGGAACACGGGTATCCTATCATACGGAAAAGAGAGCCTCGAAGACCAATTCTTTTGTGAGAATTTGCGATGAGGGCTTTCTTCGATCTATTCTGTCAGTCGTCGTTGAACGAAAAATCTCAGCAGAAATATCACCGGGAATCGAATTTAGAGGAAAAATTATTCGATCTCGGGCAAAGAGAGGTATCTTTTCACCGCCGATTGCCACGTTGGTACGGAAACTTGGGTGATTTGAGAAAACTTGGAGCAATCCAACACGCTATATGCCGGACGCCGGGCTTTTGCACCAAATTCAGCAGATGTGATGGGATGAACCAGAGTTGGGCAGTTTTTGAGTCGAAAAACTTCCCTGGCCAGCTCGCACCAAGTCATCGATCCTGAATTTGTGATGTGATAAAGTCCGAATTCTGAGGTAGAGATTAGCTGGAGAGTTGCCTGTGCAAGATCGAATGTCAATGTGGGTGTGCAGCGCTGGTCATCAACAACATTCAATTCTTTGCGAGACTCTGCCAGTGACAACATGGTTTTGATGAAGTTGCCTTTGCCGGGTGAGCGAGTCGGTCCGTAGAGACCGCAGGTTCTGATGACAAAGGGTCGAGTACACGCCTCAAGAACATTTCGTTCGCCGGCCAGCTTGCTTTCTCCATACCGACAGACCGGGTTGGGAGTGTCGCTTTCAGAGTAGGGTGTTTCACGATGCGAGTCTCCGCCGAATACATAGTCGGAACTGAAGTGAACGAAAACGATTCCACGAGCTTCACACCATTCTGCCATTTGACCGGGTATCTCAGCATTCAACCGTTGAGCGATTTCCGGTTCTGATTCCGCTTTGTCGACCAGGTTGTAGGCCGCACAATTGATCAGAATCTGTGGTTCTAAAGAATCAAGTTTGGCAAAGAGTTGATCGGAATTTGTCAGGTCGGCGTCTCTTCGCGAAAGTGCGACCACGCTTTTTGAGGAAAGCGTATCAAGAGCTGTACCGAGTTGTCCGTAGCCACCAAGAATGACGGTCTTCACATGAACATCCACCCGCAAGTAGAGAATTGACTGATGACAACAGTGCGATTTATTTCAGTTTCAGTGTCGGGTGAAATCCGGTCGTCTTAAGAGTGATCTGATAGAGACCTCCACCTGCAGTGACGTAGAGAGTGTGTGCCTGTTTGCCGACACCAAAGGTACAGTTCGTGGGAAGAGCGGGAGTGGGAATATAGGCCCGTTCTTTTCCATCCGGGGCATACACCACAATTCCGAAACGACTTTCACTCCGAACCGCAGCGTAGATATTACCCATCGTATCGATGGTCATGCCGTCCGTTCCGACTTCCTGCCCAAAGTCGGCCAGTTGAGTTTTCTCACCGACAGTCCCGTCTGCCTTCAACTCCAAGGCATTGAGAGTCATGGTCATCTTCGGTTTTTCATCGGGTGTTTTGGTGACATCGAAACTCCCGTTGTTGGTTTCTGCCACGTAAAGAGTTTTTTGATCGGGCGAAAGATGCACTCCGTTGGGCTTGGAAATGTTTGTGGTGACTCGCGTCACTTTCCCTTTTGGTGTGATGCGAAAGACAGACTGGTGATCGAGTTCGACAGGCTCTGGTCCAACATATCGAGGGTCACTGAAATAAATATTACCCTGCTTGTCGATGACGAGGTCGTTGGGTGAATTGAACTGCTTTCCGTCAAATTTTGACTGTTTGACGACAACCGTCCCATCCGGTTTGATTTCGACGATGGCACGAAGTCCTCCATTGGCGCCGCATGCTGCAATGAGGTTCCCCGATGGATCAAAAAACAAGCCGTTACTTTTCCCACTGTCTTTACAATGAACTTTCACGGTTCCCGATTCAGGGCTCAGTTTGAGGATTCGGCCTTTTTCCTGAGGATTGAAGGCGATATCGCTGAAGTAGACCTCCCCTTTTGCATTAACGGCCACTCCCTCGGTGAATTCTCCCTCGTTCCAAATCTCTTTAAGAGTGGCGTTTTTCGAAAGAATTTCCGCATCACCCGTCGGTTTGGTAAAGATTTCTCCGTGTGTCATTGAAACGCTTAAGGACGAGAAAATGCACAGTGCGATGCCATTGAGAAGAATTGGTTTCATGAGGTCAATCCATTTTTCAGCGGTGGGAATATTGGCGGGACGATCTTGATCTGGAATTATTGATAACACGTGAGCCACCACGAGGGATAGCACAATTTCGGGTTTTCTGGCGAATGAGTCACTTGCCGAGTTCAAAATTGTCAAAGAGGCAGACTGTAGAACTTTCTGGACAACAATTTGACTGAGCGAAGGTGATGAGATACTTTCAAGGAATTGTGATCCATCTGCTCAATTTATACGTTCCCTTAAAACTCTGTCTGAAATCAAATTATCAAAAGGCTCCGATATGTTTCATAGGTTGTCTAACGGTTGGGAATTATCCAAAGAGAGTTTCCGAGTTTTGAAGATGGATAAAGAGCTGTTGTTGTTCCCATTGTTTAGCGGTTTCTGTTGTCTATTAGTGATGGCGAGCTTCATGGTGCCAGCATTTGCGAGCGAAGACTTGCGAGCGATGCTCGAAAATGGTGAAGCGCAAAACAATCCCCTCGTTTGGGTGATGACGTTTCTGTTCTACTTCTTGAATTATTTTGTGATTGTCTTCTTCAACTCGGCTTTGGTGGCGTGTGCCATTATTCGGTTTCGAGGTGGAGATCCAACGGTGAGTGATGGATTGCGAGCTGCCACCAAACGCCTCCCCGTTATCTTCGGTTGGGCACTCGTCTCGGCAACCGTGGGGCTCTTGTTGAAAGTGATTGAATCTCGAAACGAAAAAATTGGATCGATTGTTTCGATGATATTGGGCGCAGGATGGACAATCGCCACCTATTTTGTCGTCCCGGTGTTGGTCGTCGAAAATGTCGGACCCCTCGATGCCGTCAAACGATCTTGGGGAGTGATGAAGAAAACCTGGGGAGAATCGATCGGAGCAAATTTTGGAGTCGGCTTTATGGTTTTTCTCGGCACATTGGTCTGCATGGTTCCTCTGTTTGGTGGAGCCTGGTTGATCACTCAAGGGACTGTGCCTCTGGGAATTACTGCCGAGGTGCTCGGAGTGGTGGGATTGATGGTGGTCTCTCTGGTGTCATCCGCTTTGAATACGATTATTCTGGCAGCGCTGTATCTGTACGCTTCCGATCACGAAGCTCCTCAGCATTTTGATGAGCGTCTCTTAAGAGGTGCTTTTGCTGCTCGTTGAGTATCGTTGATTAAGAATCGAGCCAGTTCAGGAGACTCGTCATATCGAGGTCGATCCCTTTATAAGCCAATTGATCATCTGACATTGCTCGCAATGTCCTGGCGAGAGCCGGTTTGTCAATTTCATCTTGAGGGATGGTCGTTTGCCGAATCAAAAACAGAACTGCGGAGTGTTCGGGAAAACCGACCGTCACTTGCCGTTCCAACTTGATCAGGACTCGCGGAGATTCATTGTTCCAGCGAACAGGTGGTTGGTCGGGATGATCATTGAATCGCTCTGAAAAACGGACGCCCCAGACATATCGTTCGAAGGGGCCAGAATGGATAATCGCATCCACCAGTGACTCACTTTGTTGAAGTGGCATCTCTGGAATGGGTGTGTGGATCTCACGAAATGTTTTTCCGACTTTCTCATCAGGACGCCATCCGGTCGGCAGCATCACGGCTCCGAAAGACATAAAGTCACGACCATCCGCTTGCCGGTGAATCACGAAATCTTCCGCAATTTGCGGAGCCAACTCGGTGAGGGAGTACGCAGCGGAGAGCGTGTCGGGGACTGACTCTATAAGAAAGGTCAAGACATCGCGTTTGAGTGATTGAGGGCAGTTCTCTTCGACGAGCCAAACTTGATCTTCTGGGATCTTCTGCTTTTCGGCGATGAGTCGATTTCGCTCTGGTTGTGTCCCGCTGAAAATTTCTTCGTGAGAAATTGCTTTGAGCTGAGGTGTCAGCTTATAGCCATCACGATAGGGGTGCGGTTGCATTCAGGATGCTCACTCAACTGGCCGACTTGCCTGAATCTTTGCGGAAGAATTTATTTTTTGCTTCATCGTTCGCATGAATGTGAGGTTCGGGAGCAATTCCGTCAACTGAGGAATCTTTCCCCTCAGCGGAATCCAATTCGGAGTTCTCACTCTCATCATCCAGATTCATGGAGGCGTCTTGGTCTTCTGGTGTCACGCGTCGGGCAATCAGTCTCCCCAATGAGCCAGCCAACATGGCGGGCAGTAAAACCAGGTCGGCAACCAATGCGGCAAAAATGAGTGCCGCCATCAGCCAACCAAATCGACTGACGAGAAGCAGGTCGGCGAAGGAAAGCATGAAGAGGCCCAATCCCACAGCCATACTGGTTTGCCATAATGCGGGAGCACAATGTCCCATCGCCAGTGAAATCGCTTCTTCGGTTGTCTTTCCTTCTGCAATCCCTTCCCGGAACCAGGTTAAGAGATGCAGCGTGCCATCCACGGCAATTCCCAATGCGACTGATGCAGTGATCATTGTGCCGATGTCGATATCGAGACCTCTCCAGCAAATGAGACCAAACACGACACCCACCGGCCACAGATTGGGCAGCATTGTGAATAAGCCGGCAACGAAGTCTTTCAACACAATCATCATGACAACCGCGATGATGATAAAGGCGTAAGCAAAACTTCTGATGAGAGATTCGAGGACCGCTTCCTGAGTTCTGAGGAAGATGGGAACCATGCCGCTCACGACATGATCGGCCTGATAGAGCTTCAACTCTTCTTGAGCCATGAGATGAATCTCTTCGGTGAGATCGGCGTAGTCGAGATCACTCATGATGGCGACTTGTGCGGTGATGCGCCACAACTCATCATCCGGGCGACTCAATTCATAATGGTGTTCCGAGACTTTTTCTGTTGGCTCTTCGCCTTCTTCCACCGGCATCGAAAGAAACGCAGAGACATCGTATTCTCCATCTCGGATCCGTTTTTCAATTTCGTTGGCGCGTCGGATGGCTTGTGTTCTTGGATTCAGCAGGCTAAATCCTCCACCCGATTTTGCTTTTTTGGGAGTCGGTTCTTTGGTCTCTTCAAAAAAGTCAGCCAGAGAGACGGTGCCACTGATTTCTGGATGTTGGCGGATTCGTTCTTCCAGTTTGCGAACCACCTCCATCCGCTCGACAATGGTCATGTCTTCCAAGGCTTTCGCTTTGAACTTGACGATCGTATCAACGCCGACAATGTGGACAAGATTTTCTTCGATGAAGTGATAATCTTGAACGACCTTATTGTCTTCCGGGAAGTAGCGAATGACTTTCGTTTCGGTACTGAAATATTTGAGGCCGAAAGTGGAGGCGACAGCAATCACAATACATAAGGTTGTTACGACTCGATGATGTCTGCAAAGAAAGCCACCGAGATGTTGCCAGGGCTTGGAGTTGACCTTTTGTGCAGAAACTTTACTGCTCGGCCAAAACTGTAATAACGAAGGCAAAACGTAGAGCACGACGATGAAGGCAATCAAACAGCCAACGGCCGAGTAGATTCCAAAATCGCGGACCGGAACGAGAGGACTGGTTCCCAGCGAACTCAAACCGATGGCGGTTGTGACGGACGCGAGGAAACAAGGTTTCCACGCTAAGCGAAACGCATTCGGAACTGCTTTCTCGGGAGTCTTAATCGCGGCGTGTTTCCAGTAATTCGCGACATGGATGGCTCCCGACATGGTGAGCACCATCAATAGCGTTGGCATCACGACGAGCACCATGTTCATGCTGCCGTTCGTCACCGGGACCAGGGCCAATGTGAAATAGACAGTGATGAACGCCGAGAAAATGACAAGTGTTGCCAGTCGCACACTACGTAGCATTGCCAGAGATAAGGCGACACCCACAAACATGGAGAGCAGAATCGGAGATCGCTTATGAAACTGCGAACGTGGATAATCGGGGTTAAAGGCGGCTTTCAAAACTTCTTGATTGAGCGCGGCACTGGCGACGAGTCGTCCACCCATGTGGAGATCTTCGGGAGCGATTCCGGTAGAAATCGCCACATCGCGGATTTGTTCTACGGCGATTTCCTTATCGGCTTCACCCCGTTCGTTCAGCCGTATTAACAATGCGACCGGTGTCCCCGCGGTAAAGAAAGCCGATTCGACAAGCGGTTCGCCTTTAGGGAGATTCTTGGAGGCAGGAGAACGCAGACCTTCAATCAGGCTTTGTAAAGCGGTCGTTTTGTCGGGTGAATAATTGATTCCCCGAAAGCTGATTTGAAAATCGTGATCCGGGATATCAATAAAGATTTCCTCGATCTCTTCGCCGTCTTCCGCTTCGGCTTGTTGCTCGTCTTCGATTTGACTGATCAGATTGTATTGTTCTTCGGTGAAATCGGGTTCAGGAAATTGGAACGGATCGAGAATGACGAGATCGAGAGCCAGCTTCTCTTTGGCTTGCTCAGTCAGTTCTTCGAGAAGCTGTCGCTTTTGTTTCGTACCTTCTTCGGTCAGTTTGACTTTTATCGGGCCGCGACCAATCAGTAATCCTGTCAGTCGGCGAACGGCTTCTTCCTGTTCGATGCCCCGATCGAGAATTCGCTGTAATCCTTCGGTGGGAGTCGAAACTCCTGTCACATAAGGTGACCCATCCCGACGAATGCCTTGTTCATCGAGAACGCCTTCGAGTTGGCGTTCCAGGAGTTTGATCCGTGGATCGTTGACCGAACTTCCTTCCCACGTCATGAACAAAGTGGACTCTTCGGGGAAGTGAGAGAGATACCAGTCGAGGGCGATGGCGTGCTTGTCGTTATCCGGCAGCCAGTTTTCGACATCGTTCTCGAGATGAATCTGTTTCAGGGCAAGCCAGCAGGGGGGGACCAGAAAGATTAAAGCCGCAATGACATACATTGCGAGTCCATTGCCCCAGCGGTCTTTCCGTTCAAAAAAATTAGTCATCTATGACGGCTCTCGATGATGAATGCCACCTGATTCCATTCAGGAATGGTGATGATTGAAAGTGTGTTTGAAACTCGCGCTGCGTCCTGAAGCCCATGTTTGCGATAATGACGAGGAAAGGGTTTCCTCTCCACTTCTTGGTTTTCAGTATCGGAAATTGACAAAAACGCCTGATCTGTCACGTCTTGCGACGATCGACAATTATTCTAACAACTCTGAATTGTGATGCGAGAGGAGTCCGCTCTACTAAGAAGCCACTTACGCATTTTGAGGTCTTCAAGCCTCCCAAACTTCCTGTCTTGCCATATGGTCACTGTTTATTGGATATCAGGCCTGATTTTCATCGAATCCTTTGAGTAATTCATTGTCCCACTCTTCCAACAGTGGCCAATCAGTCGCACATGTCCCAAAGTCTGCCATGTGGAGATAGGTCTCTAAGCGGTCGATTGTCTTTTGAATCATGGCGACATCTTTACGGAAGATGGGTCCATGACTGGGAAGAAGCCATTCGACATCACAGTCGCGAATTCTCTCCAACGACTTGATGAAGTCGGGAATGTCCGAACCGTGGTGAGCATCAATGTTGCCGACGCAGCCATCTCGGAACAGGTTGTCGCCCGAGAATAACATCTTGTCCATCCGAAAAGAGAGTTGGCTGTTGGTGTGACCGGGAGTGTGCCAAACCTCCAATCGTTTTTCGCCCAGTTCAATGATGTCCCCTTCAATCACTGGTCTTTCCAGCTTGATTTGGGGCATATCGATCGAAATTCCTTGAGCGGGGATTTCGGCATAAGTGCTGATTCGGTCGGTGCTATTGAGCAGTTCCACCGCTTCGGGGTGGCCAACTGTCACAGCGTTGGGAAGCATTTCCTTGATTTTCGCCAACCCTTGCACGTGATCGACATCCGCATGGGAGGCGATCAAGTATTTGCAATTGGCGAGTTGAAAATCCATTCCTCGTATCAGATCGATGATGTCGGGGACGGTGTCTTCATAGCCAATATCGATCAACAACCAATCTGGACCATCATGGACAAGATAAACACAGCAGCCGAGTCTGCGGCGTGCCTGGTAGTTCATCTCGATCACATTGGGGAAAACCTCCCGACGAGGAATCATAGCTGACTTTCTGCAAAGGAATCGTTCTGAGTTTCTCTTTCAGTTTAAGTCCGAAGGCAAACCTCGGCAACCAAGTTGCAGAAATCAATGTTCGGAGCGAGTCTCTGCCGATTTCCTGGAAAACTGGTGGTGGAATAGAGCGATTCTCTATTGTATAGTAGCGTCACGCAATCCACACACCTGAATACTCAACACCAGAGGGCCATATGCAATCCCGAAACGCCCGGATCGGGCTGAAACTGTTTTGTGTCTATCTACTGCTGTATGGCGGCTTTGTTGGCATCAACTCGTTCTCGCCTGCCACGATGGAAAAAACACCCTTTGCCGGAGTCAATCTGGCTATCTGGTACGGCATGTTGCTCATTATCGGCGCTTTTGTGCTGGCATTGGTGTATGGAGTCGTCTGCGACCCCCATGACGAACAACCGAAGGAAGAGGGGGGTGCTGACCAGTGATTTACGATACTTCAACTCTTGCCATTATCATTTTCTTCGCTTTTGTGGCGTTCACTTTAGGGCTCAGTTTCTATCTGGGGGGGAAGGCGAAATCCTCGGCTGGCTACTTTGCCGCTCATGGTCAAATTCCGTGGTTTGTGAACGGGGTCGCGTTTGCAGGCGATTATCTGTCCGCGGCATCGTTTCTCGGTATCTGCGGAATGATCGCCTTTTACGGCTATGATGGCTTCTTGTATTCGATTGGTTTTCTGGCTGGTTGGATTGTCGCTTTGTTTGTGATTGCCGAGCCGATGAAGCGACTCGGAAAATTCACTTTCGCCGATGCGCTGGACGCCAAGTTCGATTCTCGCGGCGTGAAACTGGCCGCCGGCGTCAGCACTCTCGCGGTGAGTATTTTCTATCTGATTCCTCAAATGGTCGGTGCGGGTGTCCTGGTTCAACCTCTCCTGGGATTCCCACATTGGGTCGGCGTTGTCATTGTCGGTTCTGTGGTGATTTTGATTGTGGTGACCGCCGGAATGGTCTCGACCACCTGGGTTCAGTTTCTCAAAGGTTCGCTGCTGGTCATTTTCAGTACCGTGCTTGTCGTGATGTTGTTAGCTCGTGGTTTCGATGTGACAGAGGGTGGGAACGATGGTTATGCCTTCAAAACTCTCACGACAACTCAAGCTGACGATTCGCTTACTGTGGAAGGATATCAGGTCGTACCGTTGAGCGGCGATTGGGCAGACTCCAAGTTTGTTCAACTCTCTGCCGAGGGCAGTGACGATGTGGTTGTCTTTTCCAAAGAGAAAACTGACGATGGACAGGTTGTATTGCACGAGGCTCAAACAGTCACGATCACCGAGGCTGGTGAAAAACTGGTGAACGGGAAACCGCAGTCCAAAGAGAATGACCTCCATCCGATTGGGCATGTCAGTAAACTGCCGGGAGACAAGAAAAAGTCGGGACCGGTCGGACTTCTCTCTTTCTTCAGTACCTTGCAGAACAGTGAAGTGGTGCTGTGGGGAAATCAAAAACTGACAAACGAAGACGGCACCAGCACGACAGTCTACTTTCAAAAGCCGACGGCAGGTTCGCGCGTATTGCGTCCGGGAGAACATCCCAAGTTTGCCGGCATTCGGAGCGACAAGTTTTCTGACAAACTGAATTTCCTGTCGTTGATGTTGGCATTGTTCTGCGGCACCGCGTCTTTGCCTCACATTCTGATTCGATACTACACCGTGAAAGATGGTGCGTCGGCTCGGAAATCGACCATTGTCGGTATCGCCTCCATCGGATTCTTTTATGTTCTCACTCTTTATATGGGACTCGGAGCAATGACCTCCGGGGCGATGGATGTCACCAACTCCAACATGGCGGCGCCCTTGCTCGCAAAGAGCATGGAGAACTGGTTATTTGCCGTGATTTCGGCCATCGCCTTTACGACAGTTCTCGGTACGGTCAGCGGACTCATTCTGGCTTCCGCGGGAGCCGTTGCCCACGACTTGGCCGGCGTGTTCCTGAAAGAAAAATTGAATGACGCTGCACTTGTTCGAGTTGCCAAAATTTCGTCTGTCATCGTGGGAGTCATTGCGATCGTTCTCGGCATTCTCTTTGAGAAGATGAATGTTGGTTTCCTGGTGGGTTGGGCATTTTCTGTTGCAGCATCGGCAAACTTACCTTCCCTTGTGATGTTGTTGTTCTGGAAGAAGACGACCAAACAAGGGATCACGGTCGCGATTCTGGTCGGAATGGTTACGTCGTTGGCCTGGATTCTGCTCTCGGGCGATACCTTCAAAGCCGTTTATGGGATCGATCCAGCCACATCACCCGTGCCGTTTGATCAACCGGGAATCGTGACCATTCCACTCGGCTTCTTTACCTTGTGGGCCGTCTCACTGATGACTCAACCTAAGGAAGAACAGTTGATCGCCTGAAACAATGAGAGCCTCTGAAAAGAGACAAAGGCGGGTTGCGAATCGTTTCGTTGTTCATCGACAAGCGTGAAGCAGATCATGCAGTTTGTCCTCTTTCGCGATGTGAAAGAGATAACAAGATCAGCAGGCTGACGAGCGAAATCGCACCGAGAACGCGCAGTCGAACATCCAGCCCAATCCCGAGGGACATTGCGCCAATCGCCCAGGCACTCCACGCTTCGCAACCGTTGGTGGCGCCCATCAATGTACTGAACTGTGTCCCCGCGACGGAGGGATGCGTCAAATTCATGAACATGGCATAGGTGGATGCGGTAAACATGCCGACAAAAAATCCGTTGACGACGATCACAATCGACAACAATTGCAGGTGATCGGTCAGCAGGTGACTTGCCAGAAAAACGCATGTGACAAATCCCAGGAGAGATCCGCCGACCAGCTTTCTGACACCGAGACGGTCAGTCAGGTAACCTCCAATCACAGACCCGGAGGCCAATGCGATGACATAAGGGATTGCCATTAACCACCCGATCTGTTCTTCGCTCATCTGCTGTTTTCGCAAGACCGGACCCTGAATGGCACCAAGTCCTTCAAAGGCGGCAGCAGCGGTCAGAGCAAACAATATCGCAAACCAGGTTTTACGTTCCTGAAATGCCAGTTGTATGGAAAGCAAGAATTCGCGGCGGGCACTCTTTACTGAGACATGGGAGGAGTCCACAGGAAGAGGCCGACCTTCTGGTAAACTCCAGAGCAGAAACCCCGAACTCAATATCGATGCGATCAAAAGGCCAATCACGGCCTCGTTCCCCAATCGTGAGAAGAGAATCAGTGCTCCACCCCCCAGAATCGATCGACCAACCAGCATCCCTGTCTGCATCCATCCGTTGTATTCTCCCCGCTCTTCCGGCTTGGTCACACTGATGCAAAAGGCATCGATGGCGACATCCTGCGACGCGGCAAAAAAGGCGTGAGCCAACAGACAGATCTGCAAGATGCCAAAATGTTGCTCCAGATCGAAAAACATCAAAGGCAACAACAGGACGGCCATCAGAATCTGGAACAATGTGATCCAATGTCTTAAGTTCCAGCGAGGAAATTGCAACGCATCGATGACCGGAGCCCAAAGAAACTTGAACGTCCAGGGGAGAACCAGCAATGCGGTCAGTGCGGTAATGTGGACAGTTTCAACTCCGGCAGATGCCAATCTGGTCGGCAATGCCCACCAAAGAAATCCAATCGGCGCACCCTCACTGAAGTATAAAGACGTGAAGAGTAATTTTCGTCGGACAGAAGAACTCATAGAGATTCAGATCATCCAGTAGGGCGATAGACTGTTGCAGTATTTGAAATCGAGTACAATCGTAACACGCAGGTGGCGATATCCGACCACCTAAAGTCTGTTCTCATTTGGACAAATCATGGTTCCCATTGACCTTACAGAGTATGAGTGGAAAATTAATGTCCGTCAGCTCACGCTTGACGATTTTGACGACCTCATTGCTATGCAGGAAAAGTGTTTTCCCGGCATGCAAACATGGGAACGTGATTAAATTGAAAGTCACATCGCCACTTTCCCGGAAGGGCAACTTTGTGTAGAGATTGACGGTAAACTGGCTGCTTCTTCCAGCAGTCTGATGCTCAATTATCAATCCGATATGTCCTGGCACGATTGGAAGAAGGTGGCCGATGGCGGTTACATTCGCAACCACAATCCCAAAGCAGACACTCTTTACGGCATTGAAATTATGGTCGATCCCGAATTCCGGGGTCTCAAACTCTCCCGTCGTATCTACGATGCTCGAAAAGAGGTCTGTCGAACTAAAAACCTCGCCCGCATGATTATCGGCGGACGCATTCCCGGATATCACGCTCATGCCGAGAAACTGACGGCACGTGAGTACATCGAAGCGGTGATGGATAAAACTTTGTTCGATCCGGTGTTGACTGCTCAACTTTCGAACGGGTTTTCTTTGCAGGGACTCATCCCGGATTACTTCCCCAGCGATACCGATTCCCTCGGCTATGCGACATTCCTCGAATGGCTCAATCTCGATTATCAAAAGGGATCCAAGCGGCGTTATCACCATCCCGTCGAACCGATACGCATTGCCTCTGTTCAATATCAGATGCGCGCGATTAACAGTTTTCAGGAAATGGCCCAGCAATGTGAATTCTTCATCGATGTTGCCTCGGATTACAAATGCGACTTTGTCCTGTTCCCGGAACTCTTTACCACTCAGTTGTTGTCATGTGTGCCGTCAACCAGACCCGGACAAGCCGCCCGGCAACTTTCGGAGTTCACACCCCAATATCTCGACTTCTTCACCGAGATGGCCGTCAAATACAATGTGAATGTGATCGGTGGTTCGCACTTCGCCGTCGAAGAGGGAGAACTCTTTAACATCTCGTATCTCTTCCGACGCGATGGGACTCTTGGCAAACAATACAAAATCCATATTACGCCGAGCGAAAAAAAGTGGTGGGGAGTCACGCCGGGTGACAAAGTTCAAGTCTTCGATACCGATTGCGGCGTCATCGCCATTTTGATCTGTTACGACATCGAGTTTCCCGAACTGGTGAGAATCGCGGCTCAAAAAGGGGCTCAAATTATCTTTGTTCCCTTCAACACTGACACAAAGCACGGCTATCTCAGGATCCGACATTGCGCTTTGGCTCGTTGCGTGGAAAATCATATTTACGTGGCTGTCTCAGGATGTACGGGCAACCTGCCCTTTGTCGAAAACTCCGACATCCATTACGCTCAATCTGCGATCTTTACACCCGCTGATGCCGAGTTCTCTCGGGATGCCGTTGCTGCGGAGTGTAACGCCAACATTGAAACCATGATCATTCATGACCTCGATCTGGAATTGCTGCGACGACACAAAGATTCAGGAAGTGTCCAAAACTGGAATGATCGCCGTCGAGATCTCTACAAAGTGGTTTATAATGAGGACGGCGTTGAGAAAGAGGTCTAATCGACTTAACTGTCACCGAAACTTTCTGGTGGCAATGGTGTTAAAAATCATGTTAGATCGATTGTCGCGTCGCGTCATTCCAGAAGAGTCCGCATTCATTAAGAGGAGTTCGTTATGGATCACAGTCAATTTAATCGCCGTTTGTTTGTAAAGCAGATGGCCTTCGCGGCTGCCTCTCTTTCGACTCCCGGTTTGTGGGCAGAAGAATTGACGACGACGCCACGCATGACCGAAGGGCCGTTCTATCCCGATAAGTTGCCTCTCGATACCGACAACGACTTATTGATTTTGAATGATTACCTTACGGCTGCTGCCGGAGAAGTGACTCATCTTTCAGGACGAATTCTCTCCTCGGCAGGGGAACCGATCCGCAATGCCTTTGTCGAAATTTGGCAAGTCGATAACAACGGCGCTTACATCAACAGCAACGATCCTCGACTCGAAAATCGAGATTCCAATTTTCAAGGGTATGGTCGTTTTCTAACCGACGTGCAAGGTCGTTATTACTTCCGTACGATCAAGCCGGTCCCTTATCCGGGACGGACGCCACACATTCATTTGGCTGTGAGCAAAAATGGTCAACGACTTTGGACCACTCAGTTGCTGATCAACGGCCACGAGCAGAATGCCAAGGATGGATTGTTCCGTCGTATCGAAGATCCCAAATTGCGAGAACTTGTGGTGGCTGACTTCAATCCGATCAAAGGTTCGAAGACCGGCGAACTGGCCGTCAACTGGGATGTCGTGATTGGCTGGACTCCCGCCGATGAGCATGAAGCTCCGATTGAGGGTGGGATTGGAAAATCCGAATGGGGTAAGCGTCGCCGATAGTCTTTTCCCAAACGCCGGGGTTCGCATCAAGGGTTCAAGAGTCTGAAACGTCATACTCTTGAAATCGTGCTAAGTCGTTAACTCATCAATGACCTCCAAGAGTCTTCAAGAGTATGGGACAGACTCATACCCTTGCCATACTCTTGACGATACTCTTCCATACTCTTGAGCAAGTAGAGACTGTGATTGAGTTTGCGTCTTTCGCTCGTTTTAGCGTAATTTTCTGATTTCGCGCAAGGCTTCTTAAACATGCTGTGAGGGTTTGTGGACGGTGATCTGTCCTCATGCGCGAGGTTTCAGGACTTTCAAATTGCCAAAGATCGAGTTGATGCGTGATCTATTTCGTGGTGCACTGCGTGCACCCTACCGGTGTATTAGTGATTTGTAGGGTGCATGAAATGCACTACCGATCACTCCACGGCAAACATCAACGAACTCCGAACGGTAACTCTGGTAGATCGCGTTTGGCAAGATGAGTTTTGCGTGAGTCCATTGACGCAATGATCATGGGTAGAAGTAGAACACGGATGAAACGGAGAAAACGGATTATCACGGATCGAAAAGAAAGAGTGAACGCATTGGTGTAGGCCGACTCTCCGAGTCGGCATGAGCGATGTCGAATGGTTCTGAAGTTGGAATGAGAGAATATTGAAACCACGAATGACTCGAATTACACGAATCAGAACAAGCCGTCGGGGCGTTTGATAGAACTCAGATGAAAGAAGTTGACTCACGCAAAGGCGCGAAGACGCAAAGAAATAATGAGCAGTTGTGCGAGCAAGTTGTGTCGTCGAGCTGTTTGGTAGAAATAGAACACGGATTGTTACGGACAATAAATGAGAAATTGAATATTTGGAATCAGGCTGCCGCTTGTGGATTACAACAATTGAAAAAGACTCGCGCGGAGGCGTAAAGGAAATTGATTTGGGTGTGCGTTAGCACAAGAGGCAAGATCATATTTGTATCGTGCTGTTTGGTAGAAATAGAACACGGATGAAACGGATAAAAACGGATCGAAAAGAAAGAGTCAACGGGTTGCTGTAGGCCGACTCTCCGAGTCGGCATGAGCGATGCGGAATGGTTCTGGAGTTGGAATGAGAGAATATTCAAACCACGAATGACACAAATCACACGAATGACAACAAGCTTGAAAAATGATGACTAACTATCTATTAGCCCCCGCGTGAGTCAACTTCTGGCATCTGAGGCCATGCCTGTGTTCCAAAACTGATGGCCACCCTGCGCATTTGGAAGAAACACCAGGATCAGTTGGCTTGAGCACTTCCATGAAATAAATATTTAACATAGTTGCGAGCGACCCCTCGGGATGGACATTAGGTGATAAATGGATCTGATTTGTCAAATCTGCCATTCTCTTGATTCAGATTGTCAAGTGTTTTGAGCAGCTCGTCATTCTCGTCAATAATTTCAATAATTTCACGAGCGGCATGCCATAATTCACCGTCTTGAAATATTCCATACAGAATCCATAGTAGCTTATTTGCTTCATTGTGACACTCTTCTCTTAGATTAGCGAATCCTCGATTCACTTCTTCAGGATGCGATTCGCCCATGACGATTTGGAAAAGAAGCTCAAGAAGTTGAATTCTAACCCACTTTGGCCTTTCTGGCTCGACCATTGCTGCGCCGATAAGTGAAACAGTCCCGACGGAGGCTTCAAACAGCGCCCCTTGTAGGACAACATGATTTTCTAATTTCCAATATGCTTTTACGGAGTCTTCAGGTCCAGCAGAATCAAGTAACTCAATAAACGCAGTTGGAATTCCAGCTGCAGTTCCGTTGGCTTCCCGCAAGTTACTCCAGTCGTAGCGGGCAATCGCAGCATCGACAATCAATTTACGGCACATAGCCCTTCTCTCTTATTTGGACCACGGTCCGCCAGGCTCAAACAAAACTCCAGCAGGGCGACCCAGTCGGATTCGGCTGGGTCGCGACAGTGACAAGATGTTTGACATCCTGAAGGTGGAATTTGCTGAGGCCCGTGACTCACTTGTTTGGTCGTTCATGATGAGTCCTCTTGTGACTAACGTCACCCTGCCATCAAATGAATGAACCACATCGTTTGATAAGACGAAGACAGATTCTTGATCGGGTGCCATACTATTTCCGATTCAATTTTGAGGTGACGGTCAAATCGAGTTCGCCCGGGATTTCCATTCCACCCGGGCCGAGAAAGACCAGATCGCCCTTAAAGTTCATCTTTCCGTCTGACTTTGCGAGACCTTTGCGTCCCGGCTCGGAAAGAAATGTGGAAGCGCTTTTACTCATGTCGAGGTCGCTCGACTTGATTGCCAAGGGGATGGCTGACCCTGCTTCAATATCAACTTCGGGTTTTTGTAAGTGGCAGTGACCTTTTCGTAAGTCTTACCATCGACTTCGACTTGTCCTTCGTATTTGTATGTCGTGGTGTAAGAGAAGTATTGTCCCTGGCCGGCGTCGAAGACTTCTGATCGTTCCCAGGTCTCTCCTTTTTTGACGGCATCAGTCGGGATGCGTTTGAATTCCTGGTTCATTTGAGATTTTAATCGATCTTTACTGACATGCGACTGCATTTCTTCGGGAAGAGAATCGAGACCCTCTGCATCGATCGTCAGTTCTTCGATTTCGCCAATGGCATTCAGCTCGATTTCTGCCGATATGTTGCTGACCACTTTGAGCAAGTCGAACAGTGGTTTCAGTTGAGGAACCTGTGGTTCACGCTCGGGGTTTTCCGAATCAAAAGACTCAGTCACACCACCCGGCAACGTCATGCTGAATTGCAGTTTATTGGTTTTGATGGCCATGTTGGTGGCGGTCTCAGAACTTTTGGTGACATCGAGTTGCCGTTCTTCGGTGGTCGAGACAGCCGTTTCGATGTTCATGCCGTTGAGCGAGAGGGTTTGATTGATGTCGACCGTTACATCGTAGACATGACTGTCGCCGGTTTTGTATGCGGGGAAGAGGACGACTTGTTCTTCTGCGGTCGCGACCGTTGTCATGAACAGGCAAACAAGTGTTGTTGAGATTCGAGCGAGCATGGTGAGTTCCTTGAAATGAGAGTTCATATTCCTGGGTGTCAGAGAGACCGGTTTGAGGAAGAGTACCTCGGGATCGGGATGTTCAGTTTCAATATACCAACACATTTAATGGATCAGGAATGAATATTGGACCATTTATTACAATAGCCGCATTTGAAGTCGCCACTCGGTGAGACGTCGGCATTATCGCCGAGAGTGGCACCGCATTGATCGCACTCGTAATTTCGGGGTCGATTGTCTTCAGCTGCATCTTGTTGCTGATCGACTCGATCCATCTCCTTTTCGATCTGATCAAAGATGCGATTCTGAAAGCGTCCGATGCGGCTGGATGTTTTGAAGATACGGATCGCCGAGAAGATAAACATCACGATGAACAATACTCCGAACAATTCAAACATGTTGTGAGTTCCTCAAGGGATTCGTGTTAGTGCACGAAACGCTCAAAGTTGATGAATGGATCACTTTTCCTTAGTGTTTTTATTGAGGGATCCAAAAAACAGGACGCATAGCCTGTGTGTTCGGCCTGCATTCGATGTTTCATTGAGATCTTGGAGATAGTTTGTTCCATTTCAGATCTTTAAGCAACAATTTGTTTTGAGGTGAGAAATTAGAGCATGACTAAGTTCCTGGCGGCGTTGCCGGGAATCCGCACGATCATTTAACAGGGCGAAACAGATCGTTTCAAATTGCGGAGTTTGATTTCGAGACTCAGGTCACTGAAATAGATTCTGACGAAAATGTTTTAGGGCGAATAGCCTCGTCGACTCACAAACACAAACCAAGGAGAATCAGATGATGAAAGATTCGTTGAAACGCACCGGGTTGAAACTCTTAGTCCTTCCCTGTCTTTTGTTCCCGCTGGCAATGGCCGGAGTAGGATGTGACAGTAACGATGGGCCTGCCGAGAGTGTCGGCAAGGATATCGACGAAGCTGTCGAGAAGGTTGCCGAAGAGACGGAAGAGGGAGTCGAGAAGGCCAAAGAAATGACGGAAGAGGGAATTGAGAAGGTCAAAGAGCAGGCAGAAGAGGTGAAAGAGAAGACAGAAGAGGGAGTTGAAAAGGTCAAGGAGAAGGCGGAAGAGGTGAAAGAGGAAGTGAAAGAAAAAATTGATGATGCCACGAGCGAAGGTAGTTCAGGAACTGATGAATGATCCCGTGATTGGGTCGTTTCATGAATCATCTTCAGAGCCTTGTGACCCGCCCGGGTCACGAGGCTTTTTCCATTGGTTGTTGATCGCAAACAGGGTTGAGAGCTCGTGACATTCGCCGAGCGCTTCCCCTGAGTGTTTCTTCCTCTATAATGAAGATTTCTACTCATTTGTGAAGCCGTTGATTGATTGTGATCGTGATTAAACAGAGGACTGCCGACCTATGACTGAATTTGTCGAACCACTGGGGATGCGAATTCTGATTCGCAAAGACGAGAGTCGCCAGACCACTCGCGGTGGGATTGTGTTGCCCGATGATGCCGAGATTCCGACAATTACGGGTCGAATTGTGGAGATCAGTGCGCAAGTTTCTCGGGATGTGGATTTTCCGATCCGCAAATACGACAAGGTTCTGTTTCACCCCAAAAACGCGATTCCGGTCGATTTAGAACCGGATAATGTGCTGTTTGTTGTCCCTATTGAGGACATTGTGGCTGTTTTTCGCAAATCGGATGCGCTTCCCAATCAGTCCGAACCTCTGGACGATCAGCTCAACGACGATCTGGATGACGAGATCTGACTTTTCGGCAATGTGATTGATTACCGGGTATCCTTGGCGTTTGCTGACAACTTTGGTTATTGTGAATGGAGTAGACGGGGCGGTTCATCCACTCTCGTCCCGGAATGTTTTCACCGATTAGATACAGGTTCTCTGCGCCATGAGTTCGGATACTCCGAAACCGTCCGAGCAGGACACAGTTTCCACACCTCAACCACCAGCTGATGCGACTCCCAGTGTCGAAAATGATTCTGCGGAATCGTCAGCTCCCGAACAACCACCGGCGGAAATTCCAAAGGTGGAGCCACAACCGGTCGAGAAACCCGAGGTGCCGGCTGAGAGTCCCGAGGTGACAGCGGCTCCCGCAGCTTCTGAGCCACCCGATGAACCACCCGCGACGCCTCCCGTTGCAAATCCGGTTCAGTCTGAAACGACTCCGCAACCGGTTCCTGGTTCTGCCCAGCCTGTTGAGGAAAAAGCGGCAGGTTCTCTGCGCGATAAACTCAAGCAAGCGCAAACGCCACTCGCATCGCAAGCGGTGCCGAGTGAAAAACCAGATACTCCGGCTGCCGTCGATCCTGTTGAGGCTGCATCAAAAGGCCCCGTTGAGATTCCTCGCGATGCGGAAGATTACGACGCTGAGATGGAAGCCGAGATTGAAGCGGCTCTTGCCAGCGGCGAAATTGGAGAGAGCCCAGCGGGTGCTCCCGTGACTGACGAAGCGGCAACAACCGCAGAAGGGGAAGAAGAGACTCCTCAAACAGAAGAAGATCTCGTCGAGGGAATGAAACTCATCGCCACCGTACAGACGATTGATGACGAGAATGTCTTTCTCGATCTTGGTTTTCGTTCCAACGGCTTGGTCTCCAAGCGACAGTTCAACGAAAAGACCATGCCCCAACCGGGTGCGAAGATCAGTGTGAGGTTTGATCGCTTCGATGCTGAGGAAGGTTTGATTCATGTCAACTTGCCTCATGGTCGTAAGAAAGTGACAGGCAACTGGAGCGAGCTTTCGGTTGGTCAGATTGTCGATGCTTTGGTGACGAAGACGAACAAAGGTGGTTTGGAAGTGACCGTCGGCTCCATGCGTGGATTCATGCCGGCGGGACAGGTTGATCTGGTCTATCATTCCGATCTGGAACCATTCATTGGTCGAAAATTGCAATCGACCATTATGGAGGCCAACGAGAAGAAACGGAATCTTGTCGTCAGTCATAAAGCCTTCCTCGAAATCGAGCGGAAGGAAAAAGCCAAAACTTTGTGGGAAGAATTGGCCGTCGGACAAACCTTGACCGGCTACGTCAAAAATCTGAAAGATTATGGAGCGTTCATCGATATCGGTGGTGCGGATGGATTTCTTCACATTGGTGAGATGAGCTATCAGCACATCAAGCACCCCAAAGAAATCCTGAAAGAAGGCCAGCAGGTCGATGTTCAGATCGTGACTTTGGAGAAGGAACGTAGTCGCATTGGGCTATCGTTGAAAGCTCTCCAGAAAGATCCCTGGATGATTGCGGCTGAGACTTATGGTCCCGGAATAATCACTCGCGGAAAAGTGACTCGCACCACAAAATTTGGCGCCTTTGTCAAATTGGATGCCGGCGTGGAAGGACTCGTTCACATCAGCGAATTGGCTCACTCTCATATTGGTCGAGTCACCGATGTTGTGAAGGTCGATCAAGAGATCGAAGTGAAAGTTCTGTCGGTGGATCCTGATAGCCGACGGATGTCGCTTTCGATCAAAGAATTGACGCCGGCTCCTGAACCGGTCCGAGATGAAGACCTCGCTCCCTCGGGAGAAGCCGAGTACCAACGCAAACACAAAGGCCCATTGAAGGGTGGAAGTAGCGGCGGAACCGGGGCTGGATTGTTCGGTGATCCCTCAGACTTCAAATAGTTTGGCAGCGTTTTGTTCGCAGCAATTTGGTTGTAAACACTCTGAGGTGGATTGATGGCGGAATGTCTGGTGACGGGCGGAGCCGGCTTTATCGGCTCTCATCTGGTGGCCGGTTTGATTCATGCCGACCATCGCGTAACCGTCGTTGATAACCTGAGTACCGGTTCGCTGGAAAATCTTCGTGGCGTCGAAGGGCGTTATCGCTTGATTGAAGGAGATGTGGCCGACCCCGAGGTGGCAGCACTCGCGGTGAAAGAGGTTGAGTGTGTCTTTCATTTGGGAGCACTTCCGTCAGTCCCTTTGAGCTTGGATGATCCTCTGCGGAGTCATCATCATTGTGTCACAACGACTGTTTCGATGTTGAACGCTTGCCAGAGTGCCGGAGTCAAACGGTTTATCTTGGCGAGTTCTTGCGGAGTGTATGGAGAACGTCCCGAGCTTCCCAAGTCCGAGGATCAACTCCCGCAGACATTGTCTCCTTACACGGCTGCCAAGCTGGCGAGTGAGCAATACTGTGAAGCCTTTGCGGCGTGCTTCTCTCTGGAGACTGTCTGTTTGCGATATTTTAATGTCTACGGACCGCGACAAGATCCAAAGAGCCCGTATTCGGCGGTCATTCCGTTATTCATCGATGCATTTCGGAAGGGGAAGCAACCGACGATTTATGGTGATGGCCGACAGTCCCGCGATTTTGTGTACGTCGAGGATGTGGTGCAGGCGAATTTGAAAGCGGCATTTGCGGACGATATTTCGGGTGAAGTGTTTAACGTGGGGACGGGGGAGTCCACGACGTTATTGGATTTGGTCGATCAGATTTCGGAATTGTTGGGTGTCGATGCCCGTCCGAATTTTGAAGAAGAACGCTCTGGCGATATTCGCCATTCCTGGGCCGATCTCTCGAAAAGCCGCGAGAGACTGGGGTATGAACCTCAGTTTTCTCTCTCGGAAGGGCTCCGCAAAACGGTGAATGACTCCTTGCGCTAAACTCTGATGAATCTTGCGTTTCGGGGAATTCCCGGTTTGCACTTTGAAATGACGCAAGCCACAATGAAAATGTTAAAAGTTTCGGAAACTGATGATCCAACAGGCAGGTAGTGTCGTTGGATTGTCAGATGACAATCCCTAAAAAATTCACTTACTCCTGAGATCCTGCGGAACTAACGCAGAAAGGACATTGATTATGTTAAGGCTCACTTTTTGTGGCATCGCTTTGTTGGCGAGCACTCTGACTGCACAAGCAGCGAAAGTTCCTGTCGAGGCGTTTCCAGCCAATTCTGCACTGGTGATTCGCGTTGCCGATGTCGACAAAACGGTTGTTAAACTGAAAGAACTGGTCGAGGCCGTTGAGCCTGCTCAAGCCGAAATGGCGAGTGCGACGATTGGTGGAATGTCGGGGACGATTATCGATAACCCGGCGAAACTGGGAGTCAAAAAAGGATCTGACTGGTGGTTCGCCGCCATCGCCGAAAAAGGCTCACCCAAACCGGTTTTGGTGATTGCTGTTGAGGCGGACGATGTGGCAGCCGTCAAAGATGCTGTCGGAGACGCTTATACCTATGTGGAATACGAAAACTGGCTCCTCTACTCCAAAGATGCCGACGCGATGAAGTCAGTGAAAGCGTGTGTCGATGGCGACGGAGAAAATGTCTCCAAGTCTGCCGATATGAAAGCCCAGATGATGATCATGAAAGCCGACGTGGGCGTGTTCATCAACATCAA
>Ga0181597_10000244_pt1 | contig 59616 bp, 56 predicted proteins | sample 041ome_5_FD_148647 | JGI IMG/M metagenome (GOLD analysis project Ga0181597, IMG submission 148647) | Coastal salt marsh microbial communities from the Groves Creek Marsh, Skidaway Island, Georgia - 041403US metaG (spades assembly) | ecosystem: Environmental > Aquatic > Marine > Intertidal zone... | reverse complement strand
TTCTTAATCTCCACACGAAACAATTCTCAGCACCTTCTAAAACTTCTTCACCGAGGGCTTTAGTTCCGCTGTAAAAACTACATGGCGGGGATCGAAAAGAAAAATTAGGCTCATCCTCTTCAGTCCACCCCTCTCCATTATGCCTTCTACCAGAGTAAATACACCCGCTTGATACATGACCCCATCGGATTTTTAAATCATCACATACCTCTCGAATAATTCCAGGCAACACTGCATTGCCTAGTAGACTCTCATATTTGACTAACTCACAGGCATCCACATTGGGCTTACCAGTGAATCCGGCTGCATTAATAACACAAGAAGCATTTACATCCTTGAGATAAGCTTTAAGGATTGATCCGTCTAAGTAATTAACTTCATCCCTTGAAACCAGCCGAATATCATAAAAGCGAATATCATCATTCAATTTGGCAAAATATGACGCCACATAGCCCTTCTTCCCAAAAATTATCACCATCGTTGTTCAGTACAAGAATTGAAACAAATTATCCATTCCGCTCTAACTTATATTTAATGCATGTCTGATGCTATCCTAAATGTATCAAGTGTTTCAAAAACATTCGAAAAAGTTTCTTCCCACAAAAGTACCGGAGAAGTCGGATGGAAATCATTGTTTAAGAATCTGATCAAAAGAAAAGATGAAAACAAAAATACGAACAGATTCTACGCGTTAAATGATGTAAACTTTTGTATAAAACAAGGCGAATCTTTAGGGATTATTGGGTTAAACGGGTCAGGCAAAAGTACCTTACTTCAAATAATTGCTGGCACTATGAAACCTACTGTAGGTCGCGTAGAAATGAAAGGAAGAGTTGCAGCATTACTGGAGCTTGGTTCTGGATTTAATCCTGAATTTAGCGGTCGTGAAAATGTATTTTTAAATGCTGCACTACTTGGATTAAGCACTGAAAAATGTACAGAAAAGTTCTCCAAAATTGAAGAATTCGCAGATGTAGGAGATTTTATTGACCAACCGGTCAGTACATATTCAAGTGGGATGTGCTTGAGGTTAGCATTTGCTGTTATTGCAAATATTAATTCGGATATACTTATTATTGATGAAGCATTTGCAGTAGGAGACGCTAAATTTCAAATCAAATGCTATTCATTTTTGGAAAAATTCAAAGATAATGGAGGTTCTCTAATATTAGTCTCCCATGATCTAAACTCAATAGCTAGATTATGCTCGTATACAATTCTTCTGCACAAGGGATCATTACTTACCTCAGGAAAACCCATTAATGTCATCAACTTTTATTCAAATCTGATAAGCGATGGATCAGCTGCAAATGTCAGAGCATTTAAGAAAGAACATATTAATGCTGATAAGAACAAAAGGAGTGATGCTACTAAACAGTTAAGCTACGGAGGCAAACTAGGTAAAATAAAATCAGCACAAATAAACCATGACAATAATTTAGTAATTCATAGCGGTGATTTTTTCGAAATCACTTTTGAGGCTCAATCCTACAGTCATATAAAATTTCCAATATTTGCATTGAGAATCCGAGATAGCAAGGGGCTAGAGATTTATGGCACAAATTCTAAACTACAACAAATAAAAACAATAAGTTTAAAACCAAATGATCTTGTAAAAGTTACTTTTACATCAAAGGCAAATCTAGGTAAAGGCAAATATTTTATCTCGCTAGGTTTTACTTGTATGGAGAATAATGAGCTAAAGATTATTCACAGATTGCGCGAATGCATGAACTTTGAAGTTCTTGGTGACGAATGCTCATTCGGCATAACAAATTGTTTCAGTGAAATTAAAGTCAATGTAATACAATAAATATTTCGATTTAAATATAATTGTAAGAATTTATATTTGATTACTAATTCACAATGTGTTTCGATATATAATTGGTTAGATATCAAATAATGAATGAAGAACTTAAAATATACTTAATAAATAATATTAATAAATATTTTAAATCAAACTCATTTAAGTTTGAAAAAATATTTTCTTCTTCAAATACGACATTGGAGTTTGAAAAAAATTACTATTTTTTTTCAGACAGCATGGGTCGCAAAGTAGTTTTACTAGACATAGCCAAGTCCTCACCCATTTTAGATTCGTATGAAAACTTCATATCTACATATCCTAAAAGTGGATTGAAAATCTTCTTCAAAGACAATATCGGTGATAGAACTTTTATATGTCTTAATGTAATCGAGGGTAAACGTCACAGCGGTGTAGAATTATCATTTTCTTCGCACCATTTTAATTTTTTAAAAAATTTTTATAAACATAAAGAATCCAGCAAATATAATTTCTACAGAGAGCTAGTTTTAATATTAAAAGAATTTAAAAACAATATAAATATTAAATCTGAAGATTTAATTTTATTGAGATACATAATTAAAACTACTTTTTATAATTACCTATTAACCCAAAGAAACTTATATAAAACAACAATACATGGAGATTTACATCGTGGTAATGTAATTTTAGATAATGACACTTTTAAGTTTATAGATCTTGAATTCTCTCGAAGAAGTCATGCTATTTACGATGACTACTTTGGTTTATATAGAGATAATATAGAAATCCTGCAGGAACATTTACAAATAAGCAATTTTGAATTTAATTGCAATTTAGTTTTTTATTGGATTAATCACTTATATATAAATTCACTTAAAGATATATATTTTAAAAAAAATAAAGACGAAATACTATATCAAATATATTTGGCTTTCTCCTCTTTAAATATCGTCCAAATAAATAGATCCTTCATAAGTGAAATATGCAGATGCTCTAATGATTTATATTTCGACAACAAATCAAAAAGTTTTGAATTATCTAAATACAAAATTTCGATTTCGCATAAAGAGAAAAAAATAGATAAGTTAAAAATAGAATCAAATACTTTAGATTGCAAAATAATCAATCTTTCTAAAGAAGTAGAATATACAAAGAATGAAAATGATTATCTAAAAGATAAAGTAGAAAGAATTCAAAATTCATTTTCGTGGAATTTAACGAAACCTTTACGATTCATAAGAAGGACTTTTAAAAATTTTATTTGTTTAAATAAGCAAAAAAATAAAAATATTTACCCAAATTCTGTTCCAATTATTGCGAGACCAATTTATGTTAAGAAATTAAATTTCAAGCACTCGGGTGACTTAGGTGATATTATTTGGTCATTACCAACCATCCGAGCACTAGGTGGAGGAACTCTATATCTTGATCCAAATGGTGGTAAAGGACATATCGGTGAATCTACTGGATTAGCTACTAATTCACATTCTGTAAATAAACTTAATGAGAACAGTATAAACCAAATTAAACCACTTTTGTTGGAACAAGATTATATTTCTGATGTCAAATTTTGGAATGAGCGTGTCAAAATTGACATCAATCTAGATATTTTTCGCCAACCCAAAAATCTTATTTTCAATAATATTGCTTACTCTCATTTACACGCTTTCAACATTGATTTTGATGAAGCCAATAATGCATGGATTGATTTGAAAGAGAATAATTATTCTAGTCCTTATAATCGAGATATACTTATTGCCCGTACAACCAGATACACTGCAAATTACGGTTATTGGGATTCAATATCAGCAGAACTTGAAAAGTTAGCATTTTTTGTTGGTTATGAATTTGAACATCAAATATGGGAGTATACTTTCAACAGGCGAGTACCCTATTACAAAACAAAGGATATTCTTGATTTAGCCAAAGCTATTAAATCTGCTAATAATGTAATTTCTAATCAAGGTCTTGTTAATGCGATAGCGGAAGGAATGAAGCGAACTTTGATATGTGAGATTGATAAATCTAGTCCAGCAGTAATTTTTGATAGAGAGGGTGCTACATATGTATAACATAGAAAATCTTGTAATTATTATTCCAGTATACAAAGCATTTGATGATTTCTTAAAATGCTTAAATTCGATACGGAGATTTTACACAAAAACCAGGGTCATCGTTATAAATGACTGTGATTCGGAAGAAGACTCTATCAAAATTACATCCCTAATAGACCATGTTTTTAAAGATGTAGATCATAATATCGTTAAAGTAAATAATCATATGAATCTAGGATTTATTAAAAGCTGCAATATTGGATGTAATCTTGCACTGTCCCTAGATAATGTTGGTTCAATATTACTTCTGAATTCTGATACTATATTAACCAATAATTCGATTCAAGAAATGCTTATTGTTTTGAATACCGCTAATAAAATTGGAGTTGTTAACCCAAGAACAAACAATGCATCCATTCAAAGTTACCCCTTTACTATCGATAGTTTACCTATCTTTTCTTTTATGTATTGGCAGATTACTAAAACTTTCTTGAAACCGTATCACAGAATACCTACTGCAGTCGGTTTCTGTATGCTTGTAAAATCTAATGTAGTTAGAAAATATGGGTTATTTGATGAGATATATGGTCTTGGCTATAATGAAGAAAATGATTTTTGTATGAGAATTCTAAAGCATGGCTATCAATGTTATTCTGCGAATCGCTCATTTGTTTACCACAAGGGTAAATCCTCTTTTGGTATCAATAAAGCAAGAATACTGGAAAGAATGAACAGAAAGATCTTGGATGAAAGGTATCCAAATTATTCCAAATTGGTCAAAAATTATTTAACAAAAAGGAAAATTAGTAACTAGATTTCCGGCCTTCATTGAAGCCATCTGCGATGAAGTGTATAGTTGCAGATAGTTTATCCCCTTTAAATCTGCTATCAACATCTGGATTGAATTCAAGGTAGGCATCTACATTAAAACCTCCAAATATTCTACCTTCTGGAGCTCCTTTACGCCAGAAGTGATTGAAAGCAGTAAAGTTATTAGCCCCCCATTCACTTGAATTCTTAACATCAGCGTTGGAGTCAAGATAAGCTGTTCCATCAAACCAAGATGGTATATCGAATGTGTCCTTCCTTCCTTCATTATGACCATCTGTTATATAGTGATACATAGCCATTCTTTTATTGTAAGTTCCATCACTGTATTGAAAAGTATCCTTGATATCGATGTTTTGGGCTATGTAGGCGTCTAAGGTGAATTTTGAATCATCCCACGAACGATCCTCTTTTGGTGCACCTATGCGATAAAAGTGCCACCAAGCTTCCGTTTCGGCACCAAAATGAGAATCCTCGAATGCATCCCTAACATCATGATGGGTATCCATGTACGCCCCCGCATCAAACCAATCAGGTTTAATGAATCTGCCTGTACGATTTTCGTCCTTTCCAAAATTAAACCAATGGTCAACAGCAGCAACAAGATCCCAACTTCCATTACCATCATCGAATTTCAGTCGTAAATCAATGTTAAGAAATACATACTCCAAGGGAACAAAATCATTGTCAAACATTCTATCTTCATCGATACCCATTTCAATGTAGTGCTCGTAGGCCAGTACATCAGCATTACTTTGATCTTGAAATTGATCACGGACATCGTGGTTTCTTTGAAAATATCCATCTACATCAAAGTATATTGGGATAGATGGGTCCATAGCACTCCCATCTTGCCTGAAACCTGGATTGAACACATATAGGGAACTGTTATCATCGCCAGTATCCTCAGTTGGAGTGCCGAGATTCTCAACTCCCTCGATGTCGACAATAGCCTCGTCGGGCACATCGGATAAAGCGGCACTGTTTGAAGTTGCTAGTTCAGTAGTGTAATCGCCGGAAGTTGCCCAATAGTCGGTATTCGAAATTTCTCCAGAAGAATCTGTCGGAGGAGTATCTATAGGTACTGATTTTCTCGCTGTATAAATTTGATCGGAAAGATCTACGCTGGGAATAACGGAATCCCCTTCGTCATATGTCTTAGTGGCATCGTATACTAGGGAACTCAGAAAATCAGAACCAGTCTGACCAAAAACCAAGGAAGCACTGGTCAGAAGAAAGAGTAAACTGAAGTACAAGCTATTAAGATTAAGGCACATTTTTAATTATAATTTGATACTGATTAACGCTTAATGCAAGCAACTTGTTTGCATCACCCCAAAGCGCTTCCTTTACAAGCCATACCAAAATTTTATCAATTTTGTTTTAATTAAACAGGGCAAAAGTTTATCCAAAGAAGGTAATAAAAGGCTGTGAAACATGGTTCCTCCATAAAAAGTACCAGATTTACCTGCCTGTATTCTTTTCCAAATTAATTGGGATGCATGGTCTGGAGTTATGGAATGATTAAGCTGCTTTTGAATTTGTTGCCATGCTTTCCTGGTCGTTAAATTATCGGAAGTAGATTTATTGGCAGAATCGTTAAAACCTGTTTTTACATCGCCCATTCTGAAATCGATAAATGTAGGGTAATTTTGATACTCCAACATCATGGATTGCGTAAAGGAGGAAAGAGCACTTTTCCCCGCATTATACAGGGGCATAAAAGGAAGGGGATATAGGGTGGCCAAAGATGAAAGATTAATCACGACTCCAGATTTTCTTTCCGCCATCAGCGGCACCAGTTTTTGACAAAGAATTATGGGTGCTTTGAAAAGAACATCCAATTGACGATGAATTTCGGACTCTGGAAACTGATCCCATTCAGCAAAAGTTCCATATCCAGCATTGTTGATCAAAAGATCTGGTACTCCATGTTTTTTTAAAAACTCATCAATGAAGTGGGATAGCTGATTAATATTTGAAAGATCATACTCCAATTGAATAAAATGGGGGTGAGTAAATGAGGAGGTACTTCTGGCCAAGGAATAGACTTGATAGCCTTTACTGATCAACAAGCGACTTAAGGAATCCCCTATCCCTTTGGAACCACCTGTGATCAGAACCTTTCCTTTCATCCATGAAGACTACAAAATTTGGCTTTTGCACTGAAGCAAAAGTTTACAAATTATAAATCTATTGAGTAAGGCAATAATCCATTTGATCACTCTTGAATTTCCTCCGAAGCGCGGAGGAGCAGGCACTTACTGTAATGAGCTCTCATATGCAGGTGGCACACTTGGTTTAAACCTGAAGCTATGGGTACCTAAAAACTCTAACTCTGTTGAAAATTGCAAAGTTATTGAGCTGCCATTTAAAGGCTCACAGGGTTGGCTTTGCTCCCTTAGACTTATTTTAAGACTGAGAAAAAAAATCGGACGCAATGACATTCTTCATTTAGCCGAACCTGCTACCCTGCTAGCGTTTATTCGCTTTGGATGGCTGGTTAAAGGAGATCCAAAAATAATCGTAACCGTACATGGATCTGAATTACTAAGGTTCGGCAGGAATCCTCTGAGTGATAAGCTTTTTTCAAAAGTAATGGGAAATGCTTTCAAAATTCATGTTCTCTCCAACTACAATCAGCAAAAAGTAATCCAGCGATTCCCATTTCTGTCCCTAGATCGTGTTGTCCGAAAAGCTGGTGGAGTACCAAGAGGATTAGCAAATGGGTATGAAGATAGTAATTCAAACTCACTTAAATCTCTTCATCAACCAATCACCATTCTTTGCGTAGGCAGAATTCACCCAAGAAAGGGGCAGTTGGAACTCCTGGAAGCAATTAATGATCTGTCGAAACAGAGTAAACAAAAAATTCTCTGCAAATTTATCGGTCCATTCACCCACTCGCCCTATACAGAGAAGGTCCAAAATTTTGCTCGGTCTGTTGGTTGCCAAGTTGATTTTCTAGGTGATCTCACCGATGAAGAACTATGTACACATTATGCCTCGGCAGATCTTTTTGCTCTTACGCCGATTTTGTGCCCAAAAAGTGTGGAGGGTTTTGGCTTTGTTTTTCTAGAAGCATCCTCCTACGGGTTACCCGTGATTGGACACAGAGTTGGTGGGATCGAAGATGCAGTTGAGGATGGGCATACTGGTTTTCTAGCTGAACCAAGTGAACGATCATCCTTAACCAACATTCTAGAGAGACTTATTTCTGATAAAACTTTGAGAGAACAACTTGGAGAAAACGGAAAAAGATGGGCTAAAAAGCATAGCTGGAGCAGTGTCGCCAAGGAAGTTTACGAGGAGCAATTTTCTAAAAATTAAACTACGTCCGCAAAGGCAGGTCTTAAACGATCAAAAAACCAGGCACCACAAAAAAGCATCGTTGCTCCAAATGCATAGGAATAGAAAACAAAATTCCAATTCAGTTCTCCTCCCCAAAGCATAATTTGTCTCAAATTATCAACGGTTTGCAAGATCGGATTCCACTGCAAAAACTGCCAGATCACAGGAGCTGTTTGTTCTGCTTTTTCCGCAGAATAAAAAACTCCGCTTGAATAAAGCAAAGCAAGCCCAAGAAAGGAACTAATTTGATTAATATCCCGGATAAACACACCAAAGGCAGACAAAAACCAAGATAGTCCCAATGCTATTAAAAAAACCGGTAAAATTATTACCGGAACCCAAAGAAATGAGGCTGAAAGACCTGGCCCTAGTAATACAATACCCAAGGAACAAAGACTGAAACTGATTACTAAATCATAGGCGAACGCACCAACCATTGCAGTTGGTAAAATTTCCAGAGGGAAAACTACTTTTTTTACGAAATTTGGCTGACTAAGAATCGCAGTAGGTGAGCCACCAATTACTCCATTTACAATACCAAGAACGGAGAGCCCAAGAAAAACTCCCAGAGCATAGTCCAAAGTAGTTTCTTCGGGCGAATCTGTGAATCTGCCACCAAATACCACACCAAAAGCAAAGACATAAAGTGCGAGCATCAGTAACGGATTCATAATGATCCAACAGGCCCCCAATACACTGCCCTTGTGCCTCGATTTTATATTACGGACCAAAAATTGCCAAAGAAGCTCACGTCTTTCAAATAGGGTTTTAATCAACTTCATCCAAGACCAAGATTTGTTTAAAAACTTTGAGAATTAATTCCCAGCAAATGTTTTCCATTTATTCTGGGCAAAATCATATCCCCGAATAGATAAAGCATTCGAAGTACTTTCGCTAATGTAAATCCAGTTTCCGGAAGAATATGAATAAACATAAGGGAAAAGAGCTGATGACATCCAAATCCAATCCTGCATCAAATAGTTCCATGCCCAGAAGGACTCTCCAACTGCTTGGCTTAAATACAACCAGCCAAGTTTGGTTAAAAAGTTCCAGTTATTATCATAGGGATGTAATGGACCTAACCAAGGACTCTCCCGCCAATTTCCTTCACCAATATATTTTGCATTGTGCCAGTTCGGCAGTTTGGTGTGAATCCAATCGTAGTGAGAAGCAATTCGGGTATAAATGGTAACATCTCCATAAGTGGAATCATCTGTTCCATACGATACCACTCCATGAACTCTCCAAGTATCATTCGTGTAAACGAATGCAGGTCCACCACTATCTCCAGGAGCAGTACTTGCTTCAAGATCTAATGGTGAAGCAACACTTGACCCACTTCCAAGATTATCAAAAATACCGCTTCCCAAGCTATTATTTGTTCCTGAAGGTGAATCAAAATCTATGCCCAATAATCCCCCAAGTGATATATCTGGAACTCCATCTTCAGAAACTTTTACCACCGAGCGGTCTATGGTGTTTTCTGCACCTGTTCTTCTCCTGTTTGAAGTGTCTGCAGAACCATTGCTTCCTTCAACCAGCGTTCCGTATCCGGATAATATAGCTCGTCTCCCTAAAGGATCATCATCTTGATCTGGCAGACGAGCCGGAAAATAACCGGAGACATTTTGATCAAGAATGGCAATGGCAATGTCCACACCTAATAAATCTCCGTCCCCTTTTGGGTTGGAAAGAGTTTGTCGGTCGGTCCATCCTTCATGGACATGAAATTCTTTGATAGTGTAAACTTGGCCACTAGACCAGGAAGATCCGCTAACTGTACTTTGCAGATCATCTCCCATGTAAAACTTCCACTCATCTGCATTGGGAAGGTCCGAATAGGAATCTTTAATCACATGGGCAGCAGTTAAAATAACATTAGGTGCAATTAAGGTAGCAGTACCGAGCCCATTACTATTGGATACCAAGGCTCCCACAACGGAAAGATCTGGATAGTTTTCTCCCTTAACATAGGAACTTTGATTAGCACCCAGGGCAAAGTATTCTTCCCATCCCACAGTCTCCAATCGCCCAATTCTTCGACCTTCACTCCCAACAAGCAGAGTAATAGATGTTGCCAGAAATACTAGATGACAAAGGAATCTAGTCATTACGGGCAGGCAGAATATTCGGTGGTGGTCCCGGAGGTAAGATATTAGGAGGTGGCGGTGGGGGGGGCAGGTTCTCCAAATCTTCATCAGCTATAACCTCAGTAGTAGATGCAGATTGTTCTGCCTCAATACCAACTACCTGATTTGTTTCAGAATTATTCGAAGAAAAATTCGTAACTGAACTTGAAAAACCGGATGAGCCAACCCCCTGTCTTGTTGAGGGCTGATTGGAACTTCCGGGAGGGGTAGGCTGCCTTGAGCCAACACTGGCAAAACCCGTCAAACCCCTTGCTGTGGGAGGCAAAACAGGAAAGGAAGAGCTAGACAAAGATGGACTTGCGTTGGCACTTGATAAAGTGGTGGTACGTCCTGATGACTGTGCAGATAATAACCAATCTGGAAGTTTTGGGCGCGCAGTTGGTTTGGGTGGCATGACTGCGGGGATAGAGGAAGCATTATACTGGCTATTGGACGAGTAGCTATTGGGTTTGGGAGGGGGAATTTTTGAAGGGCTTGAGGGAGCTATGGAATCTACTTTTGATTTTTCCAAAGTCAGGACAATATCCTGACCATTAAACCTCAGAGTAACACTCTCTTTTTCCAGATCAAAAGAGTGTGCCTGAAATTCCTCATATGTTTTCTCGTTTAAACGGATCCATTCTCCGTGATTGGATTTGTTGTTAAAGATACAAAAATGAGGTTCTCCCTTGTAAATAAAGTAACCCCTGAACTCTACCTCTTTGGAAAGATTGGGATTAATCTGTTGGGGAGGTTTGGGCGTTGGCAATGGAGTAACCTGACGGGGAGGGACATTAGGTGAAGGCCGGAGAAAAGGGTTAGAAGCCACTCCGCTAATCAAGCTGGATGAGTAGAAGAAAAGAAAAAGTGAGCCTGTGATAAAAACACGCACTATAATTACAATATCACAAAAGCCCCAACAGTCTGCAAGAAACAAGGAGTTTGTTTAGGATGGACTTATGAAATCTCCTATTCGATAGCCGATAAAAATAAATGTGATAGTTCCTAGAAAATTAATGCCTGCATAAACCCAACCCTTTAACCAGTTTCCGGAATTGATCATATCAACGAAATCCATTCCAAAGGTGGAAAAGGTCGTGAAGCCCCCACAAAAGCCAACAATCCAAAACGCTTTTAAAAAAATAGGGTCAGTGAAACCGTTGAATATCTTTATGAGAATACCAATCAACAAAGCTCCCAAGAGGTTGGCAACCGCTGTACTCCAAATCGTTAAGTTGGGTAAAAAAAAGGGAATAAAGGCTCGGAGAATCGACCCTAATCCTCCCCCTAGAGCAACAAATAAAAAGTATTGGAAACCCATAAAAATGGGAATGAAAGGTCAGGAAGAACTTTTTTCTAGTTCTTTCTTCTCCTTCTCCTGCTCAGCATCTTCAGAAGAAAAATCTTCTTCATCATCCTCCTGGACTTCTTCTTTGGCTTCCTCCTCAGAATTAAATTTCAACACATGCTGACTGAGAGGAAGAGGAGATACACTTACGATAATGAAGCGGCCATTCAGTTTTGGTTCATCATCGGCACGGCCCACTCCGGAGAGATCTTCGAGAGCTTGTCGAACCACACTCATACCCACATCAATGTGCTCCATCTCTCGACCCCGGAACATAAGGGTAATTTTCAGTTTATTTCCCTGATGGAGGAATTTTTCAGACCGACGAATCTTTGTTACATAATCGTGTTCTTCAATTCGGGGACGAAACTTCGCTTCTTTAACGCGCTTAGCAGATTTCTCCTTATTCTTCTTATTTTTGCTAAGCTCGTACTTATATTTACCGAATTCAAGAATTCGGCAAACTGGCGGCTGAGCGTTGGCTGCAACTTCAACGAGATCAAGGTTGTAGGATTTTGCAATTTTAACTGCTTCCTCAGGAGGCATGACCCCAACCACTTGTCCATCTGGCCCAATAACTCTTACTTCGCGAGCTCGAATCTTGTCGTTTTTTCTAATGTAGTTACGGTTATTTTGAAACCGCTTGTTATTTTTACCACGAGGTTTAGGAGCCATGTGGTTACTTGAGTTGGTGCATAAGGATTTTCAATAGGATATTTTAACAACTGCTTATTCCGCTTAACCGAATATTTTGCAAGGAATAAAAGTAAGCAAATTCATGGGTTGGAATCAAATGTGTTAGAGGTTAAAGCTTTCTCCGCAACTACAACTTGCTTTTGCATTGGGGTTGGAAAATTTAAAACCTCCACCAACTAATTTATCAGAGTAATCGAGCGTAGTTCCCTTTAAATATAAAGCTGTCTTTGAATCGATAAGCACCTTCGACCCTTCCGACTCCACATATAGATCGCCCTTCCTAGGCTCGCCAACAAATTTCATTTTGTAAGACAAGCCATTACAGCCACCACCAGTAATTCGAATTCTAAGAAATTCACCCCGCTTCTCACGATCAACAAGCTGGGAGATTTTTACCGATGCACCCTCAGTTAGCCGGACCAATTTTTCATTGGCCAATAAAACCCCTTCCATGTCCACTAAAATCTCAGTCATGATATTGATTCAATCTACTTGCTTTGAAAATAATCTGCAACCGTTCCATTCAGGAACGGTGACGAACATATCTTCTCTTCTCCATTACTAAAAAGGAGAGAAAATCTTTTGCTTCTACCGATAAGTATTCTCCACTGGCCAGAATTTTTGCAGCCCTTTTGGCTGGGCTTCCATAGTTTTTGATCAGTTCTAGGTAAAGTTTTTTCAGCTCAGCAATACTTGCCTGCGCGATATTATTTCGGGATAACCCAATTCTATTAAGGCCAGAAGATTGATTTCTACCACTTATGAGGAGGAAGGGAGGAACATCCACAGAAATTTCTGCCAACCCACCGACCATTACTCCGCTGCCAATTCGAACAAATTGATGAACAGCTGCTCCTCCTCCTACGAAGACACTCTCTCCTACCTCAACATGACCACCCAATAGAGCTCCATTTGCCAAAATGGTGTGATCTCCAAGCTGGCAATCATGAGCAATATGAGAATTTCCCATTAAAAAACAATTCTTGCCTACACGGGTACGCCCACCTTCTTCGTAAGAGCGATGAATCGTCACCCCCTCCCCGATGACTGTGTTTGCTCCAATTTCAACAAATGAGGAAATTTTAGAATCAAAGCCGATAATCTGGGGATCTCCTCCTACTACAGCAAAATGATTGACGGTTACCTCCTCCTGAATCCGAGCATATTCTTTAACCACTGCGTGTGCCTTGACCACGGAGCGAGAACCCAAGCTTGCTCCCCTCTCAATAACTGCATAAGCACCGATAAATACATCTTCGCCCAAGATAGCCCCGTCTTGAATAATTGCAGTTGGATGAAGAGAAGGTTGCATAATCAGATTTTACTGGAATCAAAAATATCACCCTGAGGATCGCGAAAAAGATGATATGATTTAATCATTTGCAAAAGATGAAGAATTTCTCCACCACCCGCCTGCAATTTGTCGGGCAATGCTTGCCTAAATAAATTTTCAAAAATTGATTTCAGTGTTAAAATTCCATGCAACCCGAGCTTTCGGAGGTGCTCCTCGAGGAGTTTCATCCTATCCAAACCAACAGGAAGTGCAGGCACCACCATGACCTTCATCAGACCATCTGCAGAAAGAGAATCTTCATCATTCGAAGATTCATGAAAACCCAATCTTTCGGGATCAATTTCTTGCTTAAAGAATTTCAACAATTTTGCATCGCTATTTAAAAGAGAATTGGTGAAGGCAGTGTTTTCCCAACCTAAAACAATCACTTGAGCAGACTTAACTTGCATCAGATCTCCTGAAAACAAACGAAAACCCAATTCTCTTTGGGATTCTTGTGCTTTTGGATTAAAAACAGTGAACTGAGGAAATGGCTCAATGTTTTTTCGGTTAGGCTTGTGCCCAGGTTTGTGATTTTTTCGGGCCAGAAAACCATTAATCTCGAAGTATGCTTCAACCAAATCACATTCAACCATACGATTACGAATCGATTACCCCGTTGTAGTTGCCCCAACCTCCTCAAGAACTTCACTCACGAGATTCTGGTCTATGTCATCCGTTTGAAAAGAATCACCGATTTCCTTCATAATTACGAACCTCGGTTTACCTCTACTTATTTTTTTATCTGATTTCATTGCTTCGAGAATAGATTCCAAGCTAAGAGAGGTTCGGAGACTGACGGGCAAATTGTAACTTCTTAGTAAATCACAAATTTCAATTTCAGAATCATTCGGACAAAGCCCCATTTTTTTGGAAAGCTTTAACGCACAGACTAAACCGACCGCTACCGCTTCGCCATGTAAATAAGTTCCATACCCGGCAACTGCCTCGAACGCATGAGCAAAAGTATGACCTAAGTTAAGAAGAGCCCTGCCCTTTCCGTTTATAGAGGTTTCTTTTTCATCATCTTTTACAATCGATGCCTTAATCGAACAACACTCCTTGATAATACTCACCAGTTCCTCACTCCCGTGCTCAAGAGGCGTGGAAAGACCATTGATCTTATGATAGAGGCTTTTATCTGCTAGCATCCCATATTTAATTACCTCAGCCATTCCTGCGGAAAATTCGCGGGCAGGAAGTAGTTTAAGAAATTCTGTATCTGCCCAGACTTCAGAGGGTTGGTGAAAAGCACCAACTAAATTTTTACCTGCGGGTAGATTAATTCCTGTTTTTCCGCCAACTGAACTATCAACCATTGCAAGCAAAGTGGTGGGTACTTGATAAAAATCGATGCCTCGGAGAAAACTTCCTGCAGCAAATCCAACTAGATCGCCCACTACCCCACCGCCAACTGCAAAAACCACACCTCCACGATCCATTTTAATTTGAGCAAGGAAATCCCAGACTTGTTCAAGATTGGCCACAGACTTGGTTCTCTCTCCCGATGGCAAATCCATAAAAGAATGACCACTACTCAATTCCTCACAAAATAATGAGTGCGAAGTTCGAAATCCTGCATCAAAAAAAAAGGCTACTTTTTTCCCGGCTTCTAAGGCAGCGTTACGTGTTGCGATCATCTCACCAGATAATCCATTTCCGATTCGGATAGAATAGGATCTATTGCCAAGATCAACCTTTAGCGTCTGCATCTTGTAAAAGGTTTAAGCTAAAGCATTTTCCTGAACAGGAAGAGGAAGAATTGAGTCGAGGTAAGAACTTATGGAGAATGGCTGAAGATCATCAGGCTGCTCCCCCAAGCCTAGGTAGTAAATAGGAATCTTTAATTCCCGGTAAATGGTAACTAAAGCCCCTCCCTTAGATGTACCATCTAGTTTCGTAACAACAAGGCCGGTTAACCCAAATTTCTCGTTAAATACCTTCGCCTGAGCGAGCCCATTGACCCCGGTGGATCCATCGACGACCAGCCAACTATGATGAGGGGCGGATGGAGATTTTTTCTGCAATACCCGCTTTAATTTGGTCAGCTCATCCATCAGGTTATCTTTAACATGCAAGCGGCCTGCAGTATCGACGAGCAGTAGGTCCGTATTTTTTGCCGTCGCAGAAGCGTAAGCATCAAAAGCTACGGCTGCAGAATCTGCACCATGGTGACCGGAGATAATCTCGAGGTCCAACCGGTTGCACCAGGAGATTAACTGCTCCGTGGCCGCAGCACGAAAGGTATCACAGGCAGCGAGTAATACTTTATGACCTTGTGCTTGATGACGGAATCCAAGTTTTGCACAAGTGGTGGTTTTGCCTGATCCATTGACGCCGATTAAGCAGATAACTTCTGGTTCCGACCGACTGAGATTATATTTCCCTTCAGCACCATCCAGAATTTCAAAAAGAACCTTTCTGGCAATTTCCGTGATCTCACTGTTAGTAAAATCTTTGTCTTCCCGGTGGCATCTTTTGATTTCCTCAATGATCTGCTCGGTAGTCTCTGGCCCGAAATCGCTACTGTAAAGAGCTTCCTCAATGTCGAGCAGGTCATCCAGATCTAAAGTTTTGCGACCAGCTACACGATTAAACGCACCTTGGAGAACTGCAGATCCTTTTTGTAATCCTTTTTTAAACTTCGAGAAAATACCCATCAACTGATTGTTTGGATTTCAATAAAAGTAACTACCTTGGCTCAATTAGAAGGGTACAGCAAGAAAAGTCTAAAACCTGTTTGGTGCAGCAATCTTCCTTAGTGTAAGTCTGCACGGTTAAGAGCAGAGTCCTGTCCTTCAAATTCCAATGGTCAGTAACAAATCCTCCCTTATCATTCAAAGGGACATCCCAATAATCAGGAAATTCGGTCCTTTTCTTCGGTTCACCATATGCCCGGTCGACCCGATTACGAAGGATTTGCCACTGAGCCTGGACGATATCGGCGTAGAAAAAATCCTGCCAACCAGCCTCTCCTTGAATCAAGCAGAGTTCTAGACCTCCTTTGGAAGAAAATTTACAGGTTAATTCAAATGCCTGCCCGTCCCAACGAACGGGAGATTTAACCAGGTCAGAATGAAGTTCCAAGTATCCCAATAATCCATTCTCCTGTAACTTTTTTATAGATTGCTCTCGATCTAAACCCACGGTTAATCCCCCATAAATGGATTTACCAATTGGAGGAAATTTAGGAGATTCAGGAAATTTATTAGGGGTTGCTGAGACCTCCAAAGATAAGCCTTGCAGGCACAGTAAGCTGAGTAAAATCAGTGGGCTATAGACCATAGTAAACACGCTCCAAAGAAAGAATTGCATAGCAGGAAACAAGCACAGGGTCTTTTTCCCACCATCTTCCGGATTCATTTACCCAATAACCCTCCGGTGTTTGCAGATCAAATAATTTGAATGCTAATTCCTGCCTCCAGTCGATCGAATCCCCATCGTTGTTCTTGATTCGATCCACATTGGAAAGAGAAAGTGCCTTACTCATGGTATGGTAATAATAGTACAACCCCTGCTGACCCATGCCTGGGTTCTCATTTACAGAGAAGTTTTTGGACAACCAATCACGCACCGCAAGAACTCTAGAGTCATCTGCTTTCATGTCCGCATAAATAAAACTTAACAACCCAGCATAGCTCATGCTCCCGTAGGATCGCAGAGAGATCTTACCACTCTCATCTTGGCTTTCCCCTGCCATACTTTTACCTGGGAAATAGACAAATCCACCCCGATCGCCAGGGGAGGAACTTACCCACTCCTGCTTGTTACTGCTTGGTAGGTTTTGACATTTAGAAACAAAATCAATTGCGGCATCCCAATCAAGCTCCACTTGATTCTGTTCTGCTTGTTTCATCCTTTTTTTTACATAGTACAAGGCTTCCAGTGCCAAATGGGTATTGGAGAGATCAGAATGTGCCCAGGTAGAGCCATACCCTACACCACCATCAAAAAGATTATCATTTTCACCCTTCCGGTCGAAATCGGATTGTTGATTGATAATAAAGCGGCGAGCAGTTTCGATGATTTCAGCGTCCTGATCGTCATTTTTTTGCAGAAAAGCCAGCAGGCTTATTGATGTGTTGTAAGAAGCTAAACCTTTTCCATAAATTCCTCCGTCTGACTGCACCTTAGTTCTCAAAAAAGAAAAGCCTTCTTCAATCTGATCTGAATATTCTTTCTGCACATCACTTGATGGGTGGCCCATGATCGACCGGAGAGACAACGCAGTAAGTGCCGGATATTGATCACTTCCCCAATAGCCTTCCTCATTTTGCTGATCACACAACCAGGTTACGGCTTTGTCCAGGGCTCTTTCGATCTCCAGTTTTACGGAGGTTTGACTACCCGTTTGAGCATCAACAGAACTGACAGCAGGTGATAGGAAAAGCCCTGCAGAAAGAAAAAGAGAATTCATTGTTTTCATAGGGATAATGCCAAAGGAACTTATTTAACAGTTTATATTTCGGGAAGTCTAATGGATATCCAAACATTTTTTCCTAAGGGAGGCAAATTGACTTCGTTGGGTAGCCAAACATCATCATTTGAGCTTAATTCATCAATTGCATTAATAACCGCCCGTGCATCCTGATAGATAGCAATAATAGAACCATCCATCTGGGCTAAATAATCGCCCTCAACCACTTTTGAACCAGTGAACACAAATGACTTTCCCTTGAGAGTCTGCTTGGATAAATCATTCAAAGTCATTGAAGTCAATGACTTGCGGCAACTTGATCCATTCTCATCCCACCTCACCCATGTCTCTAGACTTTTTTTTCTAAGAGCACTAATCTCTTGTTCGGAAAATTTTTCTTTCTTTAAAAGAAAATTATCCGGTTTTTGTTTTAGTAATAGAAAGCATGCGTGAATCAATCTTGGGGCAATTTTGGTTGTAAATAGAGACTCGTGGGTTTTTCCATTTTCATGAACCAAAGCATATTCCACCAATCCACTTATCTGATTACACTTTGCTTCAAAAGAGAAACTTAAGTCATTTTGGTCGATAATTATCCCACCAAAATCATATACCCCAGAGCTCAAAACCTTGATTTCAGGGTATAATTTGTTTTCTTTCAAGTCCGGTGACTGGGCTAATGTTAGAGGAATAATCCCCAAAACTCCCCAAATCAATGCGAGCAGGGGTATTCTTTTACTACGACAAATCATATTTTATAAATTAACCACAAACCAACACAAGAATCCAAATTGAATGAGCACATCGAATAAGTCGAGCAATCCATGCTTGCTTGACCTTTAATAAAGTTTACCGATAACTTACTTGGAATTTTAAATTCCCTAAATAGCCATGGACGAAGAATCCGAATACTCAGAAGAATCCGAATACTCAGAAGAAACAGATCATTTTGCTGAGGGTGATGAAGCATTGGAACCTCAAGTTACTGAAGTTCCAGCTACTGAAGGAGCCCTTGGCAAATACATGCGTGAGTATCGCCTTCTAAACAGCTTGCTTCTCTCTCTTGGAATCATCGTCGGCATTATTGGATTTATGCTTGCCTGGAGTATTGTGGTACCCGTCGGTGATGACGGCGGTTCTGACTTTGGTGATGCCGGCGCTCCAGCTCAGCAACAGCAACAACAAAAACAAAAAGTGGTTAAACTGATGCAACGCCAGAAAAAGGCTCAGCCAAGCACTCAGCAAAATTTTCGAACCACTGCTGTTTCAGACATTACCCTGCCTGACTTTAACGAGCTCGATGTAAAAGACCTTGCACCTGTTGTAGAAGCTGCTGCCCCAACCATGAGCACAGCAGAAATGAATAACCAGCAGATGAAAAGTGCCTTGAAAGGAATTTCATTGAGCTTACCGAAAGTCATGCAACAAAGATGCGACCCCAAGAAACGGGTTGAAAGACTCCGCTCTGGAGGTGGTAAAGACATGACCGAAGCCGCTATCGTTAAGGGCTTAAACTGGCTCAAAACTGTTCAGGATCCCGATGGTGGCTGGGGTTTACAGGATAAAGATGACAAAGGGGAAAAAACTGGAGGAAGTATTTTACACAGGGATGCTATGACTGGGATGGCTTTACTTTCTTATTTGGGTCATTGTGAGCTTCAAGATTCTCCCGAATATGGAGCAACCGTCAAAAAAGGGATAAACTTTCTTACCTCCACCCCTCCTGATAAACTCGCAAATTATGACTCAAGTGGAAAACTGCTTGGTTTAACAGGTAAATCTCATCAAGGAGGTGCTTATTCCCACCCTATCCGCACCTATGCACTTTGCGAAGCATACACCATGACCAAAATTCCCAAGCTCAAAGAATTTGCAAGAAGAGCGATCAAAGTAATTATCGATGGTCAAAACCCCAACGGTGGTTGGGCCTATAAATTTGGGCAAGGTGTTGGTGCTCATGTTGATCTTTCCATAACTGGCTGGTGTATTCAGGCACTCAAAGCCTTCGCATTGACAGGTATTACAGATGTTTCCGTCGATGATGCCATGGATAAAGCAATCGAGTATGTTAAAAAGTGCCAGGACTCTGCTGGAAGATTTAAATACAAAATGGACCAAGGTACCGGTAAGAATAGTTTAACAGGAACCGGAGTTTTGTCTCTTCAGATTTGGAAAAACGCTAAATCTCAAGAAGCTAAGAAAGGATTGGAATATATCACTGAAAATCGCTTACATGAAGACTGGGAAAAAGTGGATGTTTATGAGTGGTATTATCATGCTCAAGCTTGCTTCCAGGCAACTGGCGTGTCTGGAGGCAGTACTTTTTGGCGTGAATGGAACAAAAAGTTTCAGCAAGTTGTGGTTAATGCACAAGCAGATGATGGCCATTGGCCACATGGTGCTCACTTTCACGGAGATACAGACCTATACCGTACGACTATGACTATTTTGATGCTCGAGGTATACTACCGCTACGCACCTATGTCCAAGGTATAACATCCCTACCTGAGCTTCTTGCCCTCTAGATAACCAACCCTTAATCCTGTAAACGCCATGAGATCGATATTTTATTTATTCTCTTCCATTTGCCTTCTTCCCATCGTTATTTTTGCTGAAAATAAGGAAGAACGGGAAATTGTAATCACAGGAAACGACGCAATGCAATTTGATCTCAAGGAATTCCAGGCTACTCCGGGAGAAAAGATCTCTATTACTTTCAAAAATATTGGATCGCTTCCAAAGATTGCTATGGGGCACAATCTGGTACTTTTGAAAGAAGGTGTTTCCGGGCTAAGTTTTGGACAGCGGGTGTTAGCATCCGGAGGCAATGCTTCGAATCCATTACCATCTTCTTTACTTAGTGATGTGGTCGCTCACACCAAACTCCTAGGACCAGGTGAAACCGAATCTATTAAGTTTACTGTGCCAAATAAAAGTGGCGAATATGAGTATGTCTGCACTTTCCCTGGACACTTCGCAATGATGCGAGGGAAAATGGTAGTCAAGTAATACAAAAACTTGCTGTCTTCGGCTCCCTCCTTCTTCTCTACTTAAATATCCGACCTAAATGCATGGCAACTCTCTCTCAGGAGCGAAAATTACTCGATCCATCTAATAAATCGAGCCTTCCAGCAACTCTCTTTAGCTTTTTAAAAATTGAGGGACCGGGATGGATTCTCTCTGCTGCTGCGATTGGCACGGGTGTCTTGGCGGGCTCGATTGGACTGGGTACATTCCTTGGACTTGAAGCCATATGGATACAAGTTCTATCCATGATTTTAGGAGTCTTCGTGCTGTCAGCCATCAGTTATATCTGCCTGGGTTCTCAGCAGACTCTTTTTAATCTTATTAAAAACGAATGGAATCCCACTTTAGCTTGGTGGCTCGCAGGATCTGCCCTTCTCACCAATTTTGCATGGTGTATGCCCCAGTTTCGTATTGGCGCGGAAATTTCCGGTCAGTTTTTAATTCCTGCCCTCTCTGGAAAAGGTGGGCAGGTTTTGATTGCACTAGCTATGCTCTTTTGTGCCGTTGCCTTTTCTTTTCTGTACGAAAAATCAGGCATGCGTGCCAGCTTCATTCAGTGGATGGTGAAATGCATTGTTCTGGTTATTTCGATCCTTTGCATCGCTTCCCTCATAGTTCTTTTACCTCATTCCACATTCTCGGTAACTGAGTTTTTTGCCGGCTTTTTCCCTAGCAGCCAAGTGCTTACCGAAACCTCACCGATTTACGCTACCCTAATTCAGGAATCCGGAGGTGCCAATGATTTCTGGAATGAACAAATTTTGGAAAAACAAAGAAGCCTAGTTTTAACCAGCTTCTCCTCTGCTCTGGGGGTTAATCTTATCTTCGCTTTCCCTCTATTAATTCTCGGAAGGGGTTGGGAAAGAGGGCACCGTAAATTTGCATCCTTCAATTTATGGACTACTTTCTTTGTCCCCTTTTTTATCTTCAGCTTCACTATAGTTGTTATAAGCAGCCTTGCTTTTTACGGAGACACTCATGGCAAGTTAGAAGAAACGACTGACCCCGAAGTTCATCAGATTCTGGAAAATCGTTTGGTCTATGAGATTGGTGAGCACGAGTTTGCTAAACTTGCTCCTTTTCAGGTGGAAGAAAAAATAAACCAACTTCCACCATTAGAAATTAAGCTGGCTAATCTATTATTAGGACACAGCGTTGATCAACTGATTGATAAGCTTATCTCCATCGCCAATAACTCTGATTCAGTTAAGTTCATTTTAGCCCTATTGGTTTTGTTTACTGCATTCTCCACTATCGTTGTCTTAATGATAGTAAGTGGACATTTACTATGCGAGATACTCGGCAGACCCCACAAAGGTGCCCTTTTTCAGTCTGGTTCACTTTTGCTCGCTCTTTCATCAGTTGGTCCATTTATTTGGGCGGAACAAGGGAAATGGGTATCAGACCCAACCTATTTTATCAGCTTGGCCATGATGCCGTTTGCCCTGATCTCTATTTTTCTGATTTTAAATAACAAAGAGCTGCTTGGTCGGGAAAGACCAAGTGGTATTTCCGGCTATATTCTTGTTGTAGGTTGTGCCCTATCAGCACTGTTACTGGGAAGTAGCTCCCTCTACATTGCCTGGAATCACACCTTGTTTGATCTTCCAGCTGGGAAACTACTTGTCGTTCTCATAGCGGTTTTATTGATAATTGGCCATTTTTCCCTAAAAAATAAAAAATTAGCCAATAAGATCTCTGGTTTAGAGACTAAGTTGAATCATTTGCAAAAATAAATAATTTCGGATTTACCTGCTCTCCAAGGGAACCCAGCTTCTTACTTCCCCCTTTGGACCTCCCACTGACTGCAAAACCCAAGACTGACCAGTGGTTGTATCAATCTTAACAAGTCTTTTGTAGAGAAAGGGCTTACTATCTTGTGAGTAATACTCTGCACTCACTATTTGATATCTCCCTATTTTGGATGATGATCCCAAAAAGCTTGGTGGCGGAGGAATATTTGCTGGTAAATTCGGAGGAATAACTAGATTTTTCTTATTCCCTAGTAAGGGAGTAGTGATTACGAAAAATAAAAGAAGCACGGCTGAGGCGAATTTACCTAGAATATTCATAGATGATAATTTGAGCGGCCATCGAGATTTTTCAATCGTTGTTTTCAAAATCATAAGAAGCTTTTCAAGCGAATTTGCTCAACTTTAGATCATTTAAAGACATGATCTTCTCAAGATAACGAATTCTGTTGCGAGGGTCAGCTAAATCATTACCAATTTTTATAAGCCCTGACTCTAATGGTTACCCAGCAGATAGTTTATAAAAGAATTACCTTTCTCGTTTTCGGAACATGCCTGATGATTGGATGTAGATCCAATCGAAATGTTGAAATACCAGATGCGCCCCCGCCTTATGCAAACTTTCCTGCACCGCAAAATTTCCAGAATCCTCAACCAGTTGCTTCTCAATCCCACGGCAATCTCTTTGCCGACCCTTACAACCCTGCCGCCCCCCCATACTCAAATTATAGCAATCTGGAAAGTACTCCCGCTTCTCCTGTTTCTACCAGCAGGTATGTTCTCCGTGCAGAAGCCGATCTCTGGGCACTGATTCAAGACCCCAAAGGAGTGGAATTAGATTGGCTAAAAATGAAAAGCGGTGAGTCTGTTCCACTTACTTATTCTGGACCAATAACCGTAACCTGTTCCTCAGGACACAAATTAAAGATATTTGATAACCAAAAAAATCTGATTGAAACCAAAACCAATCAAAGTGGCATATCCATCGTAAAATTGCCTTGATAAAAGGTGGCGGAGAGAACGGGATTCGAACCCGTGGAGGGACGATTAGCCCCTCACCGGTTTAGCAAACCAGCGCATTCGACCACTCTGCCATCTCTCCTTGACCAGTAAAATAAAGGGTTCTGGGCGAACTTGGCAAATCTTCTTGAAAGACCGCCACAATTCCGCCACGATTTTGACATGCCCAGCACTACTTGGAAAAATGGTCGAAAATTTTCCTTTCCTGTAAGAGATGGACACGGCAATAACATTAATTTCAGATTAGAGTGCCAACTCGATAAAGGCAATAAGAGATTTGTCCTTCGATGGCAGGATCCAACCGACCTTGACCCCGAAACTGGGAAAAAGAAATCAAAGACAAAATCTTGCAAGAGTTATGAAGAAGCTTTCCAACGAGTTAAAGATTTTGAGTTTAGAGAAGACCAAAGAAGTAGCAGGGCAAAGCAGAGATTAACTTTCCTTAGTGACGATCAGTTAAGAGATGCCGAGATGGCATTATCCACTTTGCCAAATGGCTTGAGCCTAAAAGAAGTTGTCGATCAATTTGTTCAAGAACTGCCAAGCAAGGAAGCCACCATAAACGAAATCTATGAAGCTTGGATGACAGAGGGCAAACGAGCGGGCAAAAGGAAATCATCCATCTCATCAAGGGAAGATCGGACAAGAGATTTCCGAGCCACTCACGGCAAGAAGATGGCCCATAAGGTTACCTTCAAAGATGTGGAGGAGGTTGTCTTCAAGAAGCTTCAAAATGGGAAAGATCCCTCAGACAGAACGATCATTAATCGGTGGTCATGCATTAGGTCATTAATGAATCGTGCGATTGAGAAGGGCTATGTGAAGAGAGATGGCAATCCATGTGAAATTCGAAATGGGTTTTGCGAACTCCCCTCGCCTACCGCTTCGAAGACATTTCTGTCTGTAGAAGAAACTCGAGAGCTCATTAAGAATGCTACCACATACAAGGATGGCATCATGTTGGCCTACTTCTCACTTGCTTGCTTCAGTGGGCTCAGACCTTACGAGATTCATGGTGGAGCATTTCGGTCTCCAGTTGGTGCAGACCCATTAAGATGGGAAGACATTAATCTCCACTCTCAACATGCTGAAATTTTGGTTTCTGAACAACAATCCAAGACACGCTTCACTCGGTGGGCTCCTCTGAGGGACTACAATGCTAACCTCCAAATTCTTCTCAATCATTCGAGAAATCTTGGGCATGAGCTAATCACAACCAAAAACTTTAAGGAGAATTGGCGGGCGGTGGTAAGAGATAGCAAATTGACTTTCGAAGGAGCAGATGCAGACAAATGTAGAAGATCATTCGCAACCTACCTGTACAACAAGGAGCATGAGGTTGCTGACAATACACTCGCCAAAATCATGGGCAATAGCCCGTATGTCTTAAACAAACATTACAAGTCTGTCATTCAAGCAGGAGAAGGTGCAAAATTCTTTAAGATCGGGATTGGTGGCAAGAAATTGACGCACAAAGACCTCAATTTGTTTAAGACCCTACAACTGAATTGTAAAATGGGCGAAATGATTCAAGAGAGGATTGAAGAATCTGAGTAAGCTTTTCTGTTCTTGTCATAATTGACTCATAAGCTACATGATTCAGTCATGAACAAAAATGAATTGCAGTCGATTATTGAAAAACAAAAAGAGGCTTTGAAATCTACTCCAAATCAAGGATCCGAAACATCGTCTCAACAAGAGCCATTAAAGGGCTTTGAGCAAAAAACCACAGAGTCAGTTGGAGAAAAGATCGATGAGAATAGTGATCGACAAATTCAAACATCATCAACAAAGGAAGATGATGCGGGTTTTATCACGACAGCTTGGTTTAAGCACTATGACAAAAAGCTAGATCGTATGGAGGCACTTCTAGAGTCTTCGTACCAAGCATTGAATCATCTTCGATGGATGTTCTTTGCTCTTTTTATGATTTTGTTTGTCATACCATTTTTAGGTTGGTTTGGCTACACTATGGGTAATTTTTCTTGGTGACCTAACTCTTCGAGCGTAGCAAATTGAGAAGATAATCGTTTCGGGACATTCCGAGACGCTTTGCTTATGACTCATGTTCATGTACACAAAAGTAAGTGTACTTAAGTACATAATTGCATGAATAATAGTAAAGTTTTAGCAGAGGACTTTCCCTTCTACCGCTCAATCATCGAGAACTTCGGGATTGGTAAATGTGATGCAACTCGAAGAATCGTTTTCAATGACTTGCAGAGGCATTTCAATCCACTGACGATTGAAGGGATTGAAAGTAACCCAAATGGCGAGTTCCGAAGTGAGACATTTAAGTACATCGCCCAAAGATACACCTTCAAAAGCAGAACGCTTGTGATTGATGTGGACTACCAAGCTCAAGGCTACGAGGTGGATCTCGGGGATGGCGTGAAATTACTCTTTCGCTTTGTTGAACCAATGAAAGGTGGAATGGTGATGCCGACAAAAAAGGAAAGCTGGCTGTACTTGATCTTTTTGTACCGCAACAAACGAAATGGTGCATGCCCCTTCAAAAAGGTGAAAGAATTCATCGAATACTTGAAGCAGATGCCGAAATGCCCGATCGAAAAAGTGTTCTACCGCCCGCATGGCGTACAGGAATGGTTGCACTTCAAGTGCCTCGACATGGTTGACTATCCAAATGCCACCACAGAAAGGCTCACAAGGGCGTACAAACGCTTTTTTGGATCAAAGCCGATGGATGTGCTCGATCAAGTCGGTAAGCCGTATTGGGAGATATGATTGTTGTTTGTACTTCCTGCAAAACAAAATTCTACTAAATACTACATTCAATATGTCATACTATATGTTATGCATATGTAATAATGTGTAATTGATATGTTTGTGGGCTGTTTTCTTGTCAGCTACATACAGAATTGAATGAAAAGAGCTGAATTTAAGTGAGAATCGATATGTTGCACTGAAATTCGCCCACTTTATTCGGGAGATATTGAAATTGGGCACCCTCTAAGTTCAAAAAAAGGAATCTTAAGAAATTGTTTTTAATTATTGGGGTGGATTACTTAAACAATATTACTTTATCCATTGTAGATTAATGACTTAATTTGTTTTTGTGCTAGTTTGTATTGACATTATAGCACATTATGAGTAAGTTTTGAGTATGAATCGCAAATTAGTTTACGCTTATCTTCGCACTTCAAATCAAAACACCAAATCCGCACAAGATGGTGATTCAAGGGATAGACAATTGAAGAAGATTAAATCCTTCGTGCGTTCAAAAGGTTGGAAGATTGAACAAGTTTTCTATGATTTGAGCGTAAGTGGCGACACAGGAGCAGATTTGTCTGAGCGAGACGAATGGAACGAAATGTTTGCTAAAATGATTAGTAACGGAATCAAGACCTTTGTTGTTGCCGACCAAATGCGATTCTCAAGGTCAATTCTTACAGCTGAAGTAATGAAAGCAGATTGCCGAGAGAACAGCATCTCCGCGTTTGATGCCTCAACGGGCAACGACCTCACTATAAATGATGTCGAAAACCCCGAAATCGATTTGATTAACAATGTTATGCAAGCAATCGCGAAGTACGATAAACTAAAGGTCGTCCAAAGGCTTCAAAGTGGTCGCAGAAAAGCGATGAAGATGGGTAAGAGTGTTGGAGGTCAATCAAGGATAGGAAAGAACCAACAAGAATTAAAAATGATTGAACGAGTTAAAGAACTTCGCTTTCCAAAAGGTAAAAGAAGGATGAGCCTTCAGAGGATAGCTGATAAATTAAACGATGAAGGTTTCCAAACTAGAAGAGGAGGTTTGGTTCAAGTCATCCAAGTTAGAAATGTGTTAGCTTATCTTCCTTAAAAGGAAAAGATCGGTGATATCTTGAATCTAAGGAATTAAAAATTTAAGAAACAAATTATTACAGTCCCAAGAGTTGTTTCTTCTTAATATCAAATTCCTCCTCAGTAATAATACCTTTATCCTTAAGGGAAGAAAGTGTTTCGATTTCAGATGCTGTACCAACTCCGCTAGAAGGTACTGACGAGGTACTTTTATACATTATAACCATTCCGTCAGAATCCCGAAAATTGTTTGTGAGAATTAAAATGCAATCAATCAATGCCCAGATACCAAATCCACCAAGGGTTAAAGCCATCAAAACACCTGTTCCCATTTTGCCGAGATAGAATCTGTGAATTCCGAGGATGCCAAAGAAGAAGCACAGCAGAAAAACTGGGAAAAATTCTTTTGGACTGGGTTTATTGCTATTTGGAGTGTCGTCAGTTTTGAAATTTTTTAAAAAATGGATGATTCCAAACACCAATAGAGGAAGAAGTAAGAGAAGTATGATCTCTCCACCTCCTAGGAAGGCTAATTGAGGATTAAAATAAGGCATGATTCACCAAAAAATTTAAAAATGCTTACAAAGCAACAATTAAATTTCGCTTATTCTAGAGCAACATGCAATTACAAGATGCAATCGTGCATTAAATTGTCACATAATTTGTTAATTTATTAAATGATTGAAGAAATAAGCGTTGGATTTGTCTCATTCTCTTTGCTGAAATAATTAAGAACCAAGTTCTTTAACTTAGTAGCATGAACACGATTAGTAGGCAACATCTGCCCCTTCCATGGCGAAGGATTAAGATTGAGGCAAAGATGCTGATTTATGCACCTTTCAGTTGACTTGGTTTTCCTGCCCTTACCCCTATTGCCATAGCTTGGCTTTAAAATGTATCTTAGCTTTCGATAAGGGTCATGCTCCCAAGGTATGTCTATCTTGCCCGACGAGCCACCCATGCGTCTCCATTCCGCTTTAATTTCACCTATTGCTTTATAACTTAACATCTCACTCCAAATGCCAATGGCATGGACATGATAATTCCATGGTGAACGACCTTGATGTTCAATGACACCGAAAAGTTTAACGCCCGTTTTGCGGAAGTAATTTTCGGCAAATTTTTTCCATGTTCTTCTAAATGTTGAAATGTCTGAAATGAAAGAACGGAAATCACAATAATACCAATTGTCAGACTTGAATTGTTCAATGAAGTAATACGCCCTTTGTGTGTTGTTAGCTATACGCCCATAATAAGATTTATCTCTTTTCATGGATGATAGTAACTCTTTGAGATGATAATTCTACTTCATCTAATGAATTGAGAAATGTGCCATGTAAGTATGGACATTAAATGCTAATGAAGATGTCTCATTCAGACCCTTGCCTACAGGTGTTAACGCCGATTAGAGAAATGCCCACTTTCCTCAGATAAGGATAATCTCAAAAGATTTCTTGTTAAATTAATCAGGAATAAAAGTTACCACCACCCGCCCGAAAAGGACGGATGATGGGACTTTAATCAAGGGCCCAAGCTGCTTCATAAAATAAAATGTCAAAGAGCAATCGTTATGAATACATTATCGCATCAAATCGGAAAATTGTCAATCCATAAGTCGTTGCCCTTCAATTACTTAACTAAAAGTAATTTTTTATGCGATTAGCCAAATCCGCCACCAATCCGCCACCAAAATTAAGTGAAAGAATGAAATTACCGCAAAAATTAATTTGTTAGATTGCTGAATCTAAGCGGGAATCAGGGCTTTAGAGTTTTGGGTCTAGGTTTAGCAAACCAGCGCATTCGACCACTCTGCCATCTCTCCATAAGGGATAATCCAATATCCTAATATTTATTCAGGGTAAATTATAAAATCGATATTTAGTTTTGTGGAAATACGGAACGTAGTGTCACGAGGTTCTTCTTTGCCAACTCATCTCCACCCTCCGCAGATTTCTCAAACCAATACATCGCTTGCTTCAAGTCTTTTTCAGTCCCTTTTCCCCGTAGAAATATAATGCCGAGATACCTTGAAGCCTCGGCATTTCCTAGGTTCGCAGATTCTTTAAATAGCCGGGCCGCCTTCATAAAATCTACCGGTTGTCCCTGTCCCCAGTAGCTTATCTTAGCTTCTTCACAAGAAATCTTTGCTCGTTTGGGGTCTTCCTTTGCAAAAGCAGTATTGTGCGAAACTGGGTTAGCCAAATTGCCAGGTGCTAGTTCAGAGGAAGGTTGATCATTAGAAGATACAGGGACCATTGGTTGCTGACCGTACCCAGGAGGGAGGCGAAACTGTTCCTGTGGTTTGCTGAAAGATGTATTAATCGTTGAAGCTTCAAAATCTAACAAATCTGGGGGACTAGGAAGATCAATCTGAGTAAGAATCGGATCTTGGTCTGTGGTGACAGATTCACTTAACTGTTCATTAATATCAGCAACGGAAGCGTTCATACTTTCATCAAGTTGCTGAATCAATTCATCCGCACCTTTGATTTTTTGATCAGAAGCAAGCTGTGCATAGCGGTAAGCCTGATCTAAGTCTGGCGAGGCTAGAACTCCTTGTGCATAAAAATTTGCAACTAAAAGTTGCGAGAGACCATAACCCCTATTGGCGGCCGCCTGAAAATGTATAAAAGCCATAGATTTATCCACCTCTACCCCATTGCCTTCCAAATAACACCTTCCTAAAAAATGATGTGCCATGGGAAGATTCTCATTAACGGATTCTTGTAATAATTTTATGCCCTTGCTCAGATTGAGCTCCACATCGTCCTGAGCAACTACATTATAGAGTAAAACCAGTGCATATTGGACAGAAGCTGGTGCATACCCAGAAGAAGAAGCAAGCTCATAGTAAGAAGATGCCATTTGTAAATCCGACTCCAAGTGGGATTTTACTTCCTCTGAGGAAAGAATTTCAGCGAGCACAAATGCAGCCACTGGGTCCCCCAGAGCAGCCTGCTTAATCACCCGGCCGTCGGGGTCCCGGAAAACTTTTAGGTAGTGGGATCTGACTTTGGCAAGATCGGGCCCCAAGGGAGGAAATCGAGCAAGGTAGCCAAGGGCAAAGTCACCCAACCAGTGAAATTGTTTCGTTGAATTTTCAGCATGATATCTTGCTTCGAGTAAGGATATATCAAGACCCTTTTCCCCATGGATGTAGCATAAGGAAAGGTAAGCTTGTGCATAAGCATCACCTTGCTCTGCAGCCTGGCGGATTTTGTTTAAATCAGCATGCAACCACTTAGATCCCACATTGCCAATAAGGACTTGATAAACCAGAAAAATAGATAGAAAGTAGATGGGGAATACTCGCATTATAAAATACTTTCAACATATGCATCCAATGATTTAATGTGGCAAGCGTTCAATCCTACAAGACCACTCAATCACTAATGTCTTCGTTTGCTAACCAACCCTCACTACTTCCATGAATGATTTCAACGAAGGTTCGTCCACACTTCGCAGCCCAGGGAAAGACCTGATCCGTCAATTTGTGATCTATGCCGAACACAAAGTAGGATGGCTGAATGACTTTGTCTCTATGCTCAAAGAACATGATATACATATTCTTGCGATCTCGGTTTTAGATACCACTGATTCAGCTGTTATTAGACTAGTGCCAAACTATCCTAAGGATTTAGCACGTCTTCTCAAAGAAAGATCAATTAGCTTTACGGAAAGAAAAATTCTAGCTCTGGAACTTGAAAATGAGGATGCACTAACTCGGGTGACCCATACCTTATACAGGACAGAAATCAATATTCACTATGTTTATGCATTTATGCATCAGCCCAATGGTAAGCCGGTTCTTGCCATTGCTATGGAAGATGAGGATACCGCTGAGGAATCTTTAAAACTACACCAAATTAAAGTGTTAAGCCAAGAAGATCTTACCCGTTAAGGATAGAGCAGAAATGGCTGAATCGATGACCTAAACTGACTGACCTCATTTTCCCATTTTAGCTTAAATTTACGAGGATCAATATTCTGTTTTGCCTTTTGTATATAGTTCCACCACTCGGTGGAACCAACATGTTTATTAAATAGATTGGCTTTCGAGGTCTTAACCCCGATAAAAGGGCTGGGATTTTGCCACTTCGCAGATAGGGACATCATCTCAAAAGCTAAATCTGTTGGCTCCCATGATGACCAGTCAGAGATTACAAGATAAACTCCTGTTATGGGAGTTCCTTCCGCATTCTGTAGAGTTAAAATTTTATAAGATAAGCCTGCTAAATTTAGCTGCTCCAAAGCAGATTTTAATTCCTCTGCCGATTTATTTTTGAAGGTAAGAAAACGAAACGGATGCTTCGTTCCAATTCCATGATGAAAATCTCCAAGCTGTGCACCGAGTCCTGTCATGGGATATCCAGCCACAGCATCCAAGGTAGGAATGTTTGGAGAAGTTGGATACCATCTTAAATTCGTCTCCGGCCAAGTCATTGACCTTGTCCAATCGATCATGGGCAGGATACTGAGTTTCCCTTTCTTTCGAATTTCATCATCAATATTAAGAATGCCTTTGGTCTTTTTGGCCCATAAAGCAATTTCAGCAATGGTCATACCGTGAACAAAAGGCATGGGGAAAGCACCCACATAACTTATCCATTCGAGATCAATCATAGGACCGGCAACTTTAAGGCCACCAAGGGGGTTAGGGCGATCAAGGATCATGATTTCCTTACCTGACTCAAAGCAAGCTTCCATCGCATACTTCATACAACTGATGTAAGTGTAACAACGAACTCCTACATCCTGTAAGTCCACCACCAGGCAATCGATGCCTGAAAGCATTTTAGGCGTAGGCTTACGAAATTTTCCATAAAGAGAGTAAACCGGTAATCCTGTTCGGTGATCCACTTTATCATCCACAGGCACAGATGCTTTTTCATCGCCATAAATCCCATGTTCTGGGCCAAATAGGGCAACGAGGTTAACTTTCGGGGATTGGTGTAAAACACGGACCGTTGCAATTCCTGAAGCATTTTTACCCGCTGGATGAGTGAGTAAGCCTACTTTTTTTTCAGCAAGCACAGAGAAGTTTGTTCTCTCCAGATAATCGACACCCAGCAGGAATTTGTCTGAAGCCATAAGGCGACCAGAGGAAAGAAAAATGTGGGAAAGAGAAAAAATAAATATCCACTTTATTACGACCAAGCCACCCGCCTTACTTTTTTGCTGAATCATATTCTTCTCGATTTGTAAAAGTTAGCCACTGTCTTGTAAAGAAAGACCGTGGATAAGCCCATTGAGATTCCAAGAACAGATCCGCCTACCAACATCGGGGGGAATGTATCAATCAATCGCAATAAATCTGAAAAGGTAAACTCAGACCAATTGTATTCGGCACTGAGCAATTTGTTTCTATGGTAATCAACGCCAAGAAGATTCAAAACGGAAAGACCGATCTTGTAATCAGCGAAGTAAATTGGCCCCATGGTCAGTGGATTCGAAATCCACTGCAAGGCAACAATAAGAGGTAGATTCGCACGGACTAAAAGTGAGATGAAAAAAACGACCAACATCTGTATGCCGACTATGGGCAGCATCGATATCCAAATACCCCAAAAAAGAGCAGAACTAATTTCAGAACCGCGAAAGGACCACAAATAAGATCTTTTGTATGCGGTTTCAGCAAACCATTTTAACACGGGATATTTATGAATATTTGAGCGCCTCGGAAGAGGACGAAGGAATTTTTTGATTCTTCTAATTCTTTTAAATCTCTCGCGGTTAACCGCATAGAGATTATTTTTTTGTTCAGTTAACTTAGATTTGATTTCTTTGGCAACCTCGGCCATCGCAGCAGGTGTGTTCGCGAGGTTTTGCGACAATGAAAAATCATCCTCAGCTAGGGAATACAGGGAAATATTTGAGCGCATGTTTGTGAGATAATCCTCACATTCTTTTTCAATAGTGCCACAAATAAGAGTGATCGGTTTTTTTAGCTGGCTTGCTGTCTCAATAATAGAAAAAGGACCCTTCCCAAAGAAAGAAGTCTTATCAAATTTCCCTTCACCCGTTACGATCAAATCGGCTTGTCTGATTTTTTCATGCAGTCCCATCCATTTACTGACAAGTTCGAACCCAGCGACTAATTTTAAGTCATAAAAAAGGGATAACCCAAAGCCAATTCCCCCAGCTGCACCACTTCCCTTTGCCGTGGCTTTTTCCGATGCATCCTGGAAGGATTTGCCTAAAAGATTTACCATGCTTTGCATCGATTCTTCGAAATGCTCAATTTCTTGATCCTTGAGTCCTTTCTGCGGTGCAAACTGATAGGTAGCACCATTTTCCCCCAAGAGTGGATTATCCACATCACAGGCAATTCTTATTGGGGGAAGTTTTGCAAGATCCTTGGAGAAAAAGTTTTTCAATTCACCCCACTTTGCGGGAATTACTCTATTCATTTCATCTCCGGAAGAATCTTGGCATTGCAGACCTAGAGCAACCAATGCTCCAATTCCTCCGTCATTGGTTGAGGTCCCACCCACCCCTAGAAGAATGGCATCCACCTCCAAATGGGAAGCAGCCAATAATAAATCACCTACACCGTGGGATGAAGTAAGCCACGGGTTCCGAGACGATGACTCAATGGAGGCAAGACCACAGACGGATGCCATTTCAAGAATGGCTAGATTGCCTCCTCCTGAAAGTTCCAATTGGGAAAGAGCATCTTCAGGCAAATCACGAAATGAAACAATGGCTATTTGAGCCTGAATTTCGTCCCCGAAGGAGTTCCTTGTGCTTACATCAATCAGTCTCGCAGGAACCGATAATGAAAGAATACTGACAAAGCCCTCTCCGCCATCGGTTAAGGGACATTTGATTACATCAATCCCCCAAGATTGGCTCTGTATTTCGGCAGCGAATATTTCACATGCATCCTGTGCCGAAATCGCATCTTTGAACTTATCAAATGTCGCAAGAACTCGCATCCTTTCAAAAAAAAGATTAGCGAATTTCTTTTCCGCTTACTTCATCAATAATTTTGTAATTCTCAATGTGATAGGTTTCTGCTGCTTCGAAGTTTATCTCCAAATTATAATTCAGTTCTAATCTCTTGATTAAAGAGGAGTCAGGACCCCTCAGCCTTCTCAGAGTACGTGGGTGAAGAAATACTTTAATTTTGGGATTTGACTCAGAATTATCGGTGATTTGGGCCCTAACTGCGTTAGTGATTAGTCTTTGAATTTCGATACTAACCGACCTAGGGGACTTCACAATTCCCCTACCCTTACAATAAGGACATGGTTCATAAACCCCACTGGAGTTACTTTCATCATGCCTTTGTCTAGTAATTTGCATGATCCCCAACTGCGATATGGGCAGAATATTGTGTTTAGATTTATCATCTGCCATAGCAGATTTCATTTTTTGGAAGACCTTTTTCTGATCTCCCTTACTTTTCATATCAATGAAATCCACGATTACTAATCCGCCCAAATTGCGAAGTCTCATTTGACGTGCAACCTCAACAGCCGCTTCGATATTTGCCTGCAAAATGAAGTTTTTACCGTCCTTCCGGTCACCTTTATGACTTCCGGTGTTAACATCAATTGAGACCAAAGCTTCAGTCTCCTCCATGACAATTTCACCGCCCGAAGGCAGCAAGACCCGTCTCATGAAGGTTTGCTCGATTTGCCTCTCCACATTAAAACGCTGAAAAATTGGGATTTCTTCGTCAAAAAAGGAAACTTTTGATTTGGACTTGGGAGAGACTTTTTGGATGGTCTCAATCAAGCGGTTAAAGTCTGCTTGGTTATCTACCTGCACACGATCGATGTCATCTGTGAGAAAATCACGTGCAGTCAGACCGATAAGATCTGGTTCCTCGTAAAGTAAAGTGGGCTCCTTCTCGCTCTTGATCTTGGCTTCAATTTGATCCCATTGCTGCATCAAAATGTGTAAATCTCTTACGAAAAAACGTTCAGGCTTATTTTGTCCTGCCGTTCTGACAATTACCCCCATACCTTCCCGAAGAGGTAAGTTGCCAATAATTCTTTTTATTCTGGTCCTCTCGGAACGTTCTTCGATTTTGCGCGAAATCCCGCATTGTCCTGCATAGGGCATAAGCACCAAGAATCTACCAGGTAAAGAGAGATTGGTGGTGGTTCGTGGTCCCTTACTTCCAATCTGAGCTTTGGTTATTTGAACAACAATTTCAGAACCTATCGGAAAAACCCGAGGAATATCGGAAACAGATTTGGCTTCATTACGCCCCTTGGACTTTTTCTTGTTTTCGCGGACAATTTCTACGGACGGATCATTATTTGCCCCAGGCAACATATCCCAGTAATGAAGGAAGGCATTTTTTTCCTGACCTATATCAACAAAAGCTGCCTTGAGCCCGGCCTCCAGGTTTTGAACTTTTCCTTTGAAAATAGCTCCAACCATTCTTTCTTTATCAAGACGCTCAATGTCAAAAGCCTGAAGGATGCCGTTTTCCATCATTGCGACTCTTCGCTCCAAAGCTTCTGTGTTTATAATCAGTTCCTTATAATCCTTACTTTGTTGTCTCCGAAAAAAGGCAAGAATCCGTTCCCTAATGGGGCGGTTCTTTGCTCTTTCCAAGGCTTCATCCCGTAACTTCCCCTTATCCACATGAAAAGGAGGTTGCTCAACGGGTGCTGCACTCAAGTCATTTTCTGACTGATTTCCGTTTTCCTCAAATGAGGAAGAGTTTTTTTTCTGATAATTTCTAGAGGAGGCTCGATGCCTGTTTCTTCTGGCCATAACTACAATGGTTGAAGAATCCAATAATCTTCAGGAATGTTATCTTTTTAGCAATCATTTGCTCAAATAGATTCCTTTCTGAAACGATATACACTCTGCACCATCCCTAGCATAAGAAAACAAACAACAAGGAAAGAGCCGCCATAACTCAAAAAAGGCAATGGTAATCCGGTAATCGGAGTAATGCCTAGGGTCATTCCTATATTTATGAATACATGAGTCATCAACAGCACGGAAACGCCAATTGCGAGCATTGCACCAAAACGGTCTGCAGATTTCGACGCAACCCGAAGACAACCAAAAATAATGGTCATGATTGCTCCGATTGCCAGCAAACCACCCAGCAGTCCAGATTCCTCGGCAATGACTGCAAATATAAAGTCATTGTGAGCAACTGCGGTGGGCAGATAGCCTAGTTTAGCCTGCATACCTTCACCCAAGCCTTTTCCTGAAATTTCACCAGTTGCTACGGCGATGAGTGCCTGGATCCTGTTCCAATTGGCACCAATACCATGAGGGTCTTCAACTTCAGGAGCGATAAAGGTAAGTATACGTTTGCGTTGATAATCCTTGAGAGGGAGGAGAGACATATCTTCATAAGCTACAACAGCTTCCGAAGATACTGGATTCTCGGTTTTATATTGATAATAACGATAAACATCAAAACCCAGCACGCCAAGCATCACCACGAATACGACAAACGTGGAAACGAAAAATTTAGCTGGCATGCGGGCGATGTACAAAAGTGAAAATGCAATTGGTGGAAATACGAGTGTTGAACCTAAATCGGGCTGAAGAAAAATCAAGAACATTGGCAAGGTAAAGCAACATCCAACTTTAAGAATACCCTTTAAGGAATCTCTCATGTCTCCCACCTGAGATCGGGCCAATATACTTGACCCAAGAACCATGGTCGACCACTTGGCCAGTTCAGAAGGCTGTACCTTAAAGATTCCGAAATCTATCCATCTTCTCGCACCATAAATCGTTGGTCCCCCAAAAACTAGAATCAGACCGAAAATGACCGCAAAATAAAAGAGATGGGCGTATCGCATCCACCAGTGATAATCAATCAAGGATACGATCAGGTATAAGCTAAACCCAATCGAGCACCAAAGGATCTGCATCTTCCAATAGTTTCCACCACCATAAGCTTGGGCAGACCTGATAAAAAGCACGCTAATAATACTAAGTAGCAGAAGACAAAGGGGAGTCATCCAATCCCACCTGACTTCCTCGCTAATCAATTGATCATTTTCGGGTACTTTGGGTTTAGGTAACATGCAAATGAGTTATTATTCCGATAATAATCTTTCGAAGATTGAATTCCACTCCTCCTCGGTTGTGGTGAGACAATTTTTCTGCCCTGCCCGGGAGTACCAGTAAGATGCATTTCCTAGATCACCTTCTACTCTATGTAAATAGGCATGTATCCAGTCGCCATTTCTGGTGCCAGCATCTTGGGCAAGATCATGAGCTTTCTCCCAGTTTCCTTTTTTTATCCACCAAAGCGATTGCAATTCGGCACTAAGAGATTCGGGTGGTTCAGAATGAATTTCTAATGATTCAATAAAATTCAGTTTTTTCATCAGGTTTACTTTCTTCTCCATCTCATTCCCAGCGCCATGGTATACTGGAATTTTCTTTTATGTTCACGTAGGAGAAAAGGCATATTCTTTTCGTACTCTAGTTCGAAAAAGGGATTTAAAATTTGCTTCAATGCAGAAGCACAGTCCTCTCCACTTATCCATCTTTCCTGAGGAGTAAATTCTTCCAGCCAGGTAAATGGGGTGGTTAGTAATAATTGACCTCCCGGAGAAATAAGTTCAGCCAAGCGGGCAAGAAAGGCTTGCGGTTTGGGCAGACGGCAAAGCAAATTAGCGGCATGCACTAATTCAAATGAACATAGGTCATCCCTTAAGTTGCAAGCGTCTCCCACTTCAAATTGTAAATTATCAGGTATTCTATCAATAATTGCTTTTCCCTTTTTCCAGCGATCCGCTTCCTCATGATACTCATAGTTCAATTCACCTGATTCTGAGATCGCTTTGGCGGCATCAATAAAGGATGAGGAGTAGTCAACACCAAGGACTGAGTCAGCTAGTTCTGACAGCACGAAACTACTTCGCCCCACTGCACATCCCACATCCAGTGCATTTTCGATGCTACTGGTCAGATCTATTAATTCTTCAACTGTTCTTCTCGGGAAGTCCAAAGCATCCAATGGACCTTCCGCCCATGGAAATTGTTCTTCCCGTGAACCAAAGTGAAAAAGCAGATATTCACCAAGTGTACGGTTTGATTCATAAATGTTTTCCATCGATCAATCGGAAAAGGATCAGATTAGGACTGGGAAAGGGAAGCGAAAGAATCTTTCAGGGAAGGATACAACGACTTGTAGATCTCATAACCGGGTTTGTATTTGGCCAGATCATTTCCCATTTGTAAAACCTCTGTTTCCTGAATCCATATCTTGCTCGCATCTTCAACCGATGCATGGTGCTCCACGCCCACCGCAGCCAATAAAGCAGCCCCATAAGCAGCCCCCTCAGTTGCATTGACTAACGAACACTTCGTTTCAAAGATATCCGCCAGCATTTGTTTCCAAAGCTCAGACTTGGTACCCCCACCAGAAAGAATAACTTTTTCCGGACTGATACCCAAACCCTGCATCAAGGAAAGGGAGTCCTTCAGTCCATAACTAACTCCTTCAAGTACGGCCCGGGTGAGATGGTTTTTACCGTGGCGTAAAGTAAGTCCCACAAAGGCTCCTCGAGCATGAGGATCAGGGTGTGGGGTGCGTTCACCCGACAAATAAGGAAGAAACACAAGACCTTCACAACCAGGCTGGACCTTCGATGCTCCGGCAGTCAGTAGATCATAAGCATTTTGTCCGCCTGCATCCTCTGCTGATTGCTCTTCCACGCCCAGATTATTTTTGTACCATTGGAATGAGCCCGCCGCCGATAGCATGACCCCCATCAAATGCCACTTTCCGGGAACCGCATGACAAAAAGCATGCAACTTACCTTCAGGCTCCACCCGGTATTCATTGCTTTGGGCAAAAACTACTCCGCTGGTACCCAAGGTTGCAGAGACCATACCTTCATTGACAATTCCACAACCGACTGCCTGTGCGGCCTGATCTCCCCCGCCTGCAATCACCGGAGTTCCCGCAGCCAATCCAGTCAATGCACTTGCATCTGCGGAAATTTTGGTGGATGCAACCGTGGATTCCGTTACCTCGGGCAACCAACTCTTAGACCAGCCCATACCAGCGAGGATGTCATCTGACCAGGTTCGGTTTCCGACATTGAGCATCGAAGTACCAGAAGCATCAGATACATCAGAGAAAAATTCCCCGGTTAATCGATAACGGATAAAATCCTTCGGCAATAAAACCTTGGAAATTTTAGCGAAAATTTCTGGTTCTTTTTTTTCCACCCATCGTAATTTCGGAGCGGTAAATCCAGCCAAAATTGGATTGCCAGTGATTTTTATGACCTCCGTTTTACCCAGGGTTTCTGTCATTTCCTCGCACTCTTTAAACGACCTCTGGTCATTCCACATAATACATGGACGGAGGGGATTACCCATATCATCAAGCAGAACCAAACCATGCATCTGTCCGGTCAGTCCAACTCCACCAATCAAATCTGCAGAAGTATGACCGAGCAGCTCCCTAACTGCCTTGCATGTGGCATCCCACCAAACCTCGGGATCGGTTTCTGCCTGAAGCGGTGCCGGTGTTTGAAAAGGATACTCCGGGTTACTGCTTGCCAGCACTTTACCGTTTTCATCCACCAAAAGTGCTTTGATTGAGGAAGTACCTACATCAATACCAATAAAATTCATAACCTACATATCAAACTTGCCCTAAGATTCATGGCAACGTGAATGCGCAGATCTTAAAAGTAATCGCTTCTTGCCTACGGCTGGAAAATTCAGCTATCTAGCTGTGCATGGACTCGCTCAATGATGGTTCAAATTTACCTAAAATTTTTATCCGCTACTGCCCTGCCTGCGGTTGGATGCTGCGTTCTGCCTGGATAGCACAGGAAGCTCTTACGACTTTTCCCAAGGAAATTGATTCAGTAACTCTCAAACCCGATTATGAAAATCCAGGACTGTTTCAGGTATGGATTGAGAACGACCTTATTTGGTGCCGAAAAAAAGAGGAGGGATTCCCCCAACCAAAGGAACTAAAACAAAGAATCCGGGATTTGATTTGTCCTGAGAGAAACCTCGGACACTCCGATCGCAAGAGTTAAGTTTTTAGGGCTGCCTGTTTTCGGGCGACCACTTTCTTTAAATATTCATCCCCGATCACTCCAAGAAGAATTACCAGTCCAAGAATGCCAAATTCCAAGTGTGTTGAAATCCCCACCATATTGATGGAGTTATAAATCAATCGGATTACCGCAGCTGCAATCACCACTCCCAGAACCGTTCCCTCACCACCACGAAGGCTACAACCGCCCAAAACCGCAGCCGCAATCGCATAGAGTTCATAAAATTCTCCGGTCTGGGCTGGCTGTACGGAATCGAGTTCAAAAGCGAAAAGAATTCCCGCAATACCTGCGAAAAAGGAACACAGTACATAGGCAAGGATTTTCATCCTGTCTGTATCAATCCCACTATAACGGGTGCCCTCCTCATTATTGCCCAAAGCGAAGAGATACCTTCCCCAGATAGTCCGGCGAAGGAAAATAGCTGCCGCTATGCTAAGAACCAACAGAAACAAAGCGGGGGTTGGCAGATTAAAGAAGCCCAGAGCGATTTTTCCACTGAATAAAAAGTCCAGCCCCTGTATTTGTTCAACATTAGCATAACCCGGATCATCCTCCAGGGGTATCGGACCAATCGATTGATTATCGGTTAACCATCGACCCATACTCCGGTATACCAATAGACCACACAATGTAACCACAAACGGCTGTACCTTGGCCTTGGTAATCAATATGCCGTGCAGGAAACCAATAGCTAGAGACAAAACAAGAGCTAACCCAATCGCACTCCATGGATCCATTCCTTCGAGTTTCAGGCAGATTGATAAAACAACCGCGACCAAACCAACCACGGATCCAATGGAAAGATCAATCCCTCCCGTGATAATTACAAAAGCCACTCCAAGGCTCATCACCGCATAGAGACTGGACCACTTAACCAGGTTCTGCATGTTGTAAGCATTGAGAAACTTGGGATTGATCATCGCAGTGACCACAAAGATCGCGAACAGTAAAAGAAAGATTCCAAGGATATTTTTCTTCATAATATTGAATACTTTTAAGCAGTTTGTAGATTGCCAGTGGCAAGGTTCATGATCGCTTCTTCGCTAAGTTGATCCCGGCTCAATTCGCCGGAAATTTTACCTTCATGCATAACATAGGTACGGTCAGACATACCCAAAACTTCTTCCATTTCACTGGATACAAATAGAATCGCCATCCCCTCGCCCGCCAGTTTTTCCATTAGCTTGTAAATTTCCCTCTTTGCTCCAATGTCGATTCCCCGGGTCGGTTCATCCAGCATCAGCAGTTTTGGCTTCATCGCCAACCACTTTCCCAAAACAATTTTTTGCTGATTTCCACCGGATAGAAAACGGGCAATTTGCTCGTTATTGGGAGTTTTAACTTTCATGGACTCAACCGCAGTATCAGTAACTTTTGCTTCCGCTTTCTCATTCAACCAGCCATTGGCAGCATCTCTTTTGAGACTGGGTAAACTGCTGTTTTCCCGAACTGACATTGGTAGTACAAGACCATGTTGTTTACGATCCTCCGGGGCCAGGGCAATTCCAGCCTCAATCGCAGTGATCGTATTGTCTACCTTTAAAGCTTTGCCATTAATTTCCAGAGTTCCCGATAGAGCCGGAGTAACTCCAAAAATCGTCTGCAAGAGTTCGGTTCGTCCTGCACCAACCAAGCCGGCAATCCCCACAATTTCCCCAGATTTCACCTCTAGTGAGAGAGGAGATAGAGGAAAAGCAGGTGTGCAAACTTGGTCGACTTTTAACACGGTTGAACCAGGTTGGTGAGCCTCTCGGTTATAAAACTCACTCAGCTCACGACCCACCATAAGCTTGACCATATTGTGATGATTAATCTCATCACCGGTTAGATCTCCAGCATTTTCACCATCCCGAAAAACAGTTACCCGGTCAGCCAGCTCAATCACTTCTCCCAGACGGTGAGAAATATAAATGACACTGATTCCTTTACTTCTAAGATCCTTAACAACTTCGAACAAAGTCTCGGTTTCCTTCTGAGACAAACTAGAAGTGGGCTCATCCATAATCAGTACGCGAGCATCTGAGGAAAGAGCCTTGGCAATTTCAACGAGCTGTTGCTTCCCTATAGGAAGAGTGCCTGCAATCGTTTCCACTGGCAGATCCAGCCCAACCAAATCCAGATACTTTCTGGCTTCTTTCCGCATGGTGGGCTCATCAATTAACCCACCCCTCACTGGCTCCCTACCAAGAAACACATTCGAGGCAAGATCCAGATTGCCACAAAGATTCAGCTCCTGGTGAATCAGAGCAATTCCCCTCTTCATTGCATCATTAACCGAACGAAAAGAAACCGCTTTTCCTTTCACCTGGAAGTCACCTTCATCAGCAGGCTGTACGCCCGCTAGAATTTTCATTAAAGTACTTTTCCCTGCCCCATTTTCTCCTATCAGGGCAAGTACTTCTCCTTCGGCTAAGGAGAGTGAGACTCCTTTAAGGGCCAAAACCCCAGGAAAGCTTTTTCGAAGTCCGTTGACTTCCAAGTATAGGGAGGAACCTGCCCCCATCTATCAACCCTGTTTTCCGAGTTCGGCCATCTCCTTTTTCTTCTCCCAGAACTCTGTAATGTTACTTTGATCAACCACGAGGAACGGAAGTTCGAAATATTTGTTTTCTGGCTGATTGCCTTCATAAATCGATTTGAGCATCTTGATCGATTCATATCCATACTCCCATGGTTGCTGACTAATGGTACCATGTGCATGACCATTCTGAATCGCTTGCAAAAGAGCATCCTGTTCATCAAATCCGCATACTTTAATTTGACCCAGTTTATTTGCCTCTTTGATCGCATCGATACAGGCAGGTGGATTGTAGGCAAACAATCCGACCATACATTTGAGGTTTTTGTATTTTGTCATCGAGTCCTCAGCATTGCTCTTAGCCTTGGCCTTATCGAAATTATCGGTTCGGGTATCCACCACAACATACTTGGATCCTTCTGCAGATAGGTTGACCGAATCCACGGAATCAAACTTTACCTGATCCAATTCCTGCATGGGACGGTTCAATAATTCATCTATCACACCCTGCCGGCGCTGGCGGGCGTTGAGCTGCTCAAGTCGACCAACAAATATCATCACTTCCCCACCCTCAGGAATCGCTGATTTGACCAACTTTCCGAGGGCACGCCCAGCTTTGTAGTTGTTGGTACCGATGTAAACCAAGCGGTCACTTTTAGGTGCATCCGCATCCTGGGTAATTAATATGGTATTCTTTCCCACTTCGTTGAGAAAAGGGGTCTGGTTATCTGCATCGATGGGACTTACCGCTACTCCATCGATTCCTTTGGCAAGCATCGCCTCCATCATTCTCTTTTGGTCCACTACGCCTTTGGGAGGCATCAGCACTTCACAACTTACTCCAAACTCCTTCTCGGCAATACGGACACCAGCAGCACATAGATCCCAGAAGGGGTCAATTCCGTTGGTCACATAGGCAAAGGATGGCGAATCCGATTGGGAAGATGTTCCATCTCCACCACAGCCTCCAAAAAAGAACAAAGTGGAAGATAGAAACAAAGAGGTAAAGGCATGCTTAATTTTCATAATTTTAGTATCAAGGGGCTGGGTGAAAACGGTCAAGAATTACCAAGGTGTGCGTCCACCATTTACACAAAGTGTCTGACCAGTGATGAAAGATGATTCTTCCGAAGCAAAATAACGAACCGCATCCCCAACATCTTTGGGAGTTCCCCACCGCCCCATTGGAATCGTTTTGAGGTATGCATCTTTGTCTTCTTGTGAATCATTGGCATGACGATCCGTGGGAATCCATCCTGGAGCAACCGTATTGACCGTGATGCCAGAAGAGGCGAGTTCCACGGCCAGACTACGGCTCCAGCCAATCTGACCACCCTTGGCCGCCACATAGGCAGTAAACTGGGGAACGGAGCCATGATAAACCTCGCTGGTTATATTTACGATTCTTCCCCAGCCACGCTTTTTCATACTGGGAAGTGCAGCCTGGGCTAAAAGGAAAGGGCTGAGGACAAAAAACTCGTACATTTCCCGGTAAAAATCTGCATCATAGTCTTCGATTGGTTTTTGTGGCTGTGGCCCAGTGGCATTGGGAACAAGTATATCAAGAGAGCCAAACTTCTCTTCCACCGCCTCAACCATGGCATTTACCTGTTCCTTGTCAGTAACATCAGCACGAACCAGCATTACCTGAGCTCCCGCTTTTAACAAAGATTCCCTCGCCTCTTCGGCCACCTCTCGGTTCCCAAAATAATTAAGAGCAACCTTTGCCCCGGCACTGGCAATACTTTCTGCAATACCAAGTCCCAAACCACGGGTACTTCCTGTAATCAGGGCTACTCGATTAGATAAGGAAAAACTCATATACAAACAGGTTTAGATTGGAGAATTTGATATATCAAACCTATTTGATATATCAATCTGTGCCCTGACCGTATCGATTTATGACTTTTAATTAACCGCCATATGGTAAGGCGGGAACCCCGGAAACTCCCAGACCATCAATCACAAAAACTTTTCCCGCTTCTTTTTCATGTAGGGTTTTGTGGATACCTGTAGTAACAAACAATCTATCTAAATTGCTGCCACCAAATGTACAGGCGGTTGTTTCCACACAGGGTAATTCAACTTTCTGTAAGAGTTCTCCACTCTCAGGGTTAACTTTAACTACGGCACCGCCATGGCACAGAGCCACCCAGAGCTTTCCATCTTCGTCAATGGTCATTCCGTCCGGTGAGCCCTCCGTATTTAAATCTCTGAAATCAACCGCTACTCTTGACCCTGCCAGCTTTCCGGTTTGGTCGTCGTACTCGTAGGCAACGACTTTTTGGGTGGGAGTATCAATGTAATACATCTCAGTTTTAGAAGCATTCCAGCAGATACCATTCGAGTTAGTCACTCCGCTCACCTGCAAGGTAAGCAAGCCCGACTGATCCAATTGATAAAGGTTAGCATCTCCCTCTTTTTTTACGGTACTAATTGTACCTACCCAGAAACGACCACTAGGGTCACATTTACCATCATTGAAACGATTGTCTGGTCTTTTCTTTGCTTCCGGGTCAGCCAGGTTTGTTTTTTGGTTGTTGGAGGGATCAAATCGATAGATACCTGAATCTCCGGCACAGATTAAATCTTCGTTAAGGGTTGGAACTACTGTACCAATTCTTTCTTCCATCACCCAAATCTCTTCCTTTTGGGTTTCAGGATTTAAACGGATTAGAGAGTGACCCTCTATATCGACATAGAGCAAATGATTATCCCAATATATGGGTCCTTCGCCCCACTTGGAAGATCGGCTTCCGACTGTGTTTATTTTTAAATGATTCATCAGGATTTACTCAGTTCGTAGGTGTCTTTACCGTCCTTAACAGTCCATCCAGCCTCTTGGATTTTATCGCGGAATAAATCAGCTGCTGACCAGTCCTTGGACTGTTTTGCCTCCCAACGTTCTTTTGCCCATGAGACCACTTCCTCGGGAGCTTCATCCTTTACCTTTTGCTTTAATCTGAAGCCAAACAAATCCAAAACAGCACGAAATCCGCCATACAGAGATTCTTTTGCTTTCTCATTTTTCTGGTACTCACCTTTATCCCAGGCATCAGAAAGCTCTCGAATTAATCCAAACAATTTACCCAGGGCATCTGCCGTATTAAGGTCATTTAAAATCGCATCCTGAACGGAGTGAAAAGGACCAAATTTATTAGCTAGATCGATCCCATTTCCCTCATCCTCAAATTCTATTCGCGAGGCAAAATCTGAAATCTTTTTCAACGCTTTGCTGGCAGCCTTGAGGGAATCGAAAGTAAAATTAAGGGGCTGGCGGTAGCTACCAGATAGTAGTACATAGCGGACCTCATCAGCGGTGTGTCCACGCTTACGAATATCATCCAGTGTGTAAAGATTTCCCAGGGATTTACTCATTTTGGTTCCCTCTACCATGAGGTGGGCAATATGGAACCAATGCCTTGCAAAAGTTTTACAAGTCACCGATTCGACTTGAGCAATTTCATTTTCATGGTGCGGAAACACCAAATCCACTCCCCCGGAGTGCAGATCAAAACTCTCGCCGAGGTGCTTTAAACAAATCGCACTGCATTCAATGTGCCAACCAGGCCTACCCTGCCCCCACGGAGACTCCCAGTAATTTTCGCCGTCTTCCGGTCGTCGTGCTTTCCAAAGAGCGAAATCTGCTGCTGAATCACGATCATACTCATCGGAACTTTCCCTATCAGCACTGGAAGTGGTAATCTGACGATCTGCCAACCTGGATAAGGATCCATAATCCTCAAAAGCATCCACCTTGAAGTAAACGGATTTATCTGGTGCCTGATAGGCCTTGCCTCCCTCAATTAAGCGTTCAATTAAAGCAATTTGTTCAGGCACATGACCGACCGCAGAAGGCTGAATGTGGGGTCTAAGCAAATTCAGTTCACCACAATCCTGCTCAAAGCGTTTTGTCCACCGATCCGTGAACTCACCAAGACTCACCCCTTCTGCCTGAGATTCCCGAATTGTTTTATCGTCCACATCGGTGAGATTGCGGGCATGATAAGTTTTGAGGCCACTCGTCTCAAGGGTTCGCCGAAATACATCTTGTAATACAAAGGTCCTAAAATTACCCACATGGGCAGGGCCATACACGGTTGGACCACAGCAGTAAAAACGAACAGATTCACCATCCATCGCAAAGACTTCCCGCACCTCACGGGACATGGTATCATACAGTCGGAGAGCCATTAAAGTGCCCCAAAATTAGGATTCTGAAATTTGGATTGGCTTAATATCCCACTTTGGATTTTGACCAAGAAAACGGCATGGGTTGTTGTGGAAGATTTCCACAGCTTCCTGCAAAGAATGACCACGTTTTCGGAAATCTACGATGCACTCCTGCAGGGTAAAAGGGTCGCTCGGCCCCCAGTCCGCCGAAGAATTTACTAGTAAGCGTTCCGTAGAATATTTTTCCAAAATGTCCACAGCCCGGCGGGGGCTGCATTTGGTTACAGGGTAAAGAGTCATGCCCGCCCAGTATCCGGCATTCAATACCCATTCAATCGTTTGTTCCTCTACATGATCGATCCATATTTTATCTGGATTAACATCCATCCCCGCCAACACTTCAAGTACAGTCTTGGTGCCATGGGCTTTGTCCGAAAGGTGCGGGGTATGAATGAGCACAAGTTGATCGTGCTTCATCGCCAGTTCCACATGTGCTTCCAACCCGGCAATTTCATTAGCAGTGGATTTGTGCAATCCAGTCTCACCAACACCAAGGCAATTTGGTTTATCGAGAAATTCAGGCATTTGCCGAAGCACTTCATTGGTTAATTCAACATTTTCCGCTTCCTTAGGATTAACCGCTACCCAGCAAAAATGACGGATTCCAAATTCTGCCGCCCTGGTAGGTTCGAACTCGGAAATTTGAGCAAAGTAATCGATAAAAGTTTCTGGATGGCGCCGGTCAAATCCTGCCCAGAATGCAGGTTCGCAAACCGCAACCACTCCGGACATTGCCATGCGTTCATAATCCTGTGCCGTTCTGGCAATAGCATGATAATGAGGCTGAATGATTTGCATGAGTAAAAACGCGGTTAGTTAATATTAGAAAAATGCTCGAGGAGCTGCTCGGCCCGATTTGCCTTGGGATGATCAGGCTGAGCGAGCAGGCTCATCGCTTCACGGAGAATTTGCAGCTTCCTTTCATCATCCGCTTTTTGCCCATCTCTTAGAACTGCCTGATCGTATCGATCCAATAAAGCAGCAACTTCAAGAAGATCTCTGCGAGCTTCCAAATAATATGTATCTAAGGTTTCCTTGGGGCTGAGCATGATGATGAGAAAGATTGTTTGAAGTAAAAATCTCAGGAATTAGGAATGAGAGATGAGTGGTGGTGAAGAATTTTAGGATCTTCTTTTTCATCAACCAAAAAGGAGTAGCGGGCAGGAAAAAACTGCTTATTGTCACCCTCTCCGTGAAAAAAACTGTAAGTTCCTGTGTAAAGATAGCATTGATCAGCAGTATGCTGTCTGAGTGCTCTCTCTTCATCGAATTGCACACCAGCTCCGGGCCGTGAAGTGAATCCTTCAAAGTAGCCACGAATGCCATCTGGGCTATCAATAGGACTGGATGCAAAGGTAGCAAGCAAACGGGCATCTTCCGAATAAAGTGAGCACACGGAATCCACATTTCCAGCATTTACAAATTCATTCCAAATTTCAGGCAGATTTTTCATAAAAATTGTCAGTCCTTTATAAGTATGTCCCAACTTCCACTCAACCTCATTAGGAACCAAACCTGATATTTCTTGATATCAAACAACCTTCTCAGCCCATATTTCAGGCTTAAATCCCTGCAGAACAAAATCCTTGGCAATTAGAACTGGCCGCTTAACCAAATTACCATTTTGGCCAAGAAATTCGAATAGTTGAGCATCAGTCATATCCAGAAAAGCATTCTTCACCGCAGGATCCCTGTAATCTTTACTTGAAGTATTTAAAAGTTTCTTTCTCTCACCATTATGAAAAACAAGTAATCTCTCCAACTCCTTTGCACTGGGAGGATTTTCACGAATGGGAATACATTCGAAACCTAGGTTTCTTTCAGATAACCATTTTCTTGATTTAATACAGGTTGAACATTTTGCGTATTCATAAAATTTGAATTTCATTGGATTAAGACTTACAAATTCTTAGAGTGATTCTTTTATTTCTTTCAAACCTCCCGATGATCTCTACTAAGTCAATGCTACAACGCTTCTATCCAGCTATTTTTGCTATTCTGGCATGCGTGTCTTGCTCCAGATCAGATCATCCACAACCCAAAGTTTCGCAAACCAATCAGCCAGCTATGCAAGTCTTGCAAAAAACACTCAAAAATGGACTCACTGTTTATCTAAGCCCCAATGCAGAGGAGCCCAGGTTTAATGCTGAAATTGTGGTTCGAGCTGGAAGTAAACACGATCCTAAAACCAACACAGGGCTTGCCCATTATTTGGAGCATTTGCTTTTTAAAGGCACTAGATCCTTTGGTACTGAGGATTTTTCTAAAGAGGAACCCCTACTCCAGCAGATAAGCGATCTCTACGAAAAAAGAGGGAAAGAGACCAACGAATCCAAAAGAGCGGAAATCTATGCGGAAATTAACAGGCTCTCCACTGAGGCTGCAAAATGGGCAATCCCAAATGAAATGGATCGTGCTTACAGCGACATGGGGGCGAAAGGTTTAAATGCTCACACCTGGCATGAGGAGACTGTTTACAAGGTTGACCTCCCAGCCAATCGTTTGGAACATTGGGCAAAGATCGAAAGTGAGCGCTTTAGCCAGCCTGTGTTCAGACTCTTTCACACCGAATTGGAAACCGTTTATGAAGAAAAAAACCGGGCAATAGACAATAAACACCGTCTCATTTACCGGGCAGTAAATGATCTTCTTTTCAAGCATCATCCCTACGGCCAGCAATCCACTTTGGGAACGGTTGACCACCTGAAGAACCCCTCGATCTATGCAATCGAAGAATTTTATGCCAAACATTATGTTCCCGAAAATATGGCTATTTGTATCTCGGGTGATATTGAGCCCGACTCTGCTTTTCCGATTATCGAAAAATATTTTGGAGAATGGAAAAATCCTCAGCCCTTAAGAGCCGAACCAAAATGGGAAGAAGAACCACTCAAAGGTCGCGAGTTTGTTCAGGTTGAATACCTGGGGGAAGAAAAGGTCGTATTGGCTTTTCGAACGGCCCCGCGCCATCACAAGGACTATGCTGCGTTACGACTGCTGGATATGATTCTGGATAATTCTGTCGCAGGCCTAGTGAACTTAGACCTTGTGGAAAAACAACGGGTCCGTGCTGCAGGATGTTACCCCCAGAATCTAAATGATTATGGAGCTCATTATCTGTATGGAATCCCTAAGGATGGTCAGAGTCTCGAAGAAGTGGAAAAACTACTGCTTGCACAAATCGAACGAGTGAAGCAGGGGGACTTTGAGGATTGGATTCTCGATGCGGTCATCAATGATTTCAAAAAGAGTGAAAAGGAAAATTTTGAAAAAAATGACAAGCGAGTGGAACTCATGCGCGATACCTTCCTCGCTTTTGTTGATTGGGAAACCACTGTCAGCGAGATCACTGAAATGGAAAAGGTGTCCAAGGCAGAAATCGTCACGATAGCGAATAAATATTACCGAGAAAATTATGTCTGCGGCTTTCGAATTGATGCGCAGCATGATCTACCATCCATAGAAAAACCTGCCATTGATCCGCTCAACATTGATCCCAGTAAAGAATCGGAATTTATGTCAGAACTCGATGATATCCCCTTCGATCCTCTTTCTCCCAAATTCATAAAGCCCGGGGAAGATTTTACGGTACATGATATCGAAGCCGGCATACAACTCGTTCATGTTTTTAATCCGCTCAACGACTTGTTTAACCTAGAAGTTCGTATGGAGATGGGTTTTGACCACCAACCTTTGCTTTCCTTTGCCAAACGCATGCTTGATCGTGCTGGAGCTGGAAATTTAAATTCGGAAGAGCTAAAAATCGAATGGTACAAATTGGGAACCGACTTTGGTTTTGGGATTCATGAGCAATTTTCAAATTTCTCCCTCAATGGATTGGACGAAAATTTCCTTACTTCCATTCAACTTGCACAGAGCCATTTTCTTTCGCCCAATTCAACGGATGAAATTTGGAATTTAACCAAACAAATTATCATATCAGAGCGAGATGATGAGCAGAAGGATCCAAATTCATTGACCCATGCTTTGGCACACTACCACCGCTACGGCGAAAAATCCCGCTACCTTAAAAGGTCCTCTGACACAGACCTTAATGCTTCATCCGTCTCGAGATTATCGGAAATAGTTACTCAAATGGTCAGTTCCCCCCGCACCATTCTTTACTTTGGGCCAAAACCCCCAGATGAAGTTTTGGGATTGCTCAGTGATACCTTTGTACTTGCCAAGCCGAGTCACTCTCCCATCAAAACTCCTCCTGACCGGTCTTTCGATCCTGATAAAGATCAGGTCTTTTTCCTTCATAAAGAAATGGCACAATCACAGGTAAGGCTGGAATTTTCTTCTGGCTTACTCGATGAGGCCCTTACCCCCTCCGTACAACTCTTTAATGAATACTTTGGTGGAGGAATGGCAGGTCTTGTTTTTCAGGAACTTCGGGAAGCCCGGGCACTTGCCTACTCCGCATGGGCCCGTTTTTTCACCCCTGCCCGCCCCGATGAAGAGAATATTCTCGTTGGATCGATCGGCTGCCAGGCAGACAAAACTCTAGATGCAGTTTCCGCCTTTCTTGTTTTATTGAAGGAGATGCCATTAAGTGAAACCCGCTGGCAATCCGCCCATACCTCCATTCTCAGTAACTACCGAACGAATCCCATTGTTTCCCGATCCTTACCTCGATTTGTTTACAGTGTGGAAAAACTTGGCTTGAAGGTGGATCCGCGGGAAGCCAGATACCAAAAATTAATTGAGTCCAAAATCGAAAATTTTACCAGTTTTTATGAGAAACAAATTAAATCTCGACCTGTGTTACTATCAATTGTGGGGGACTCTTCCAAAATTGATATGGATAAATTAAGCAAATTTGGGGAAATAACAGAAGTAAAACCAGAGCAATTATTTAATCGCTAGCAGGACCCTCCTGTGCCCCTCTAGAATTTTCCGGCATCCCTGAGTCAGATACTGGAGGAGCGGGATCAACTTTTTCGCCTTCTTCTAGTAATTCATGGTTCTTGGTTTGGGTTTGTATTTCATTTATAGCTGGATCTTGCGTAGGTGCTTCCCCTTGGTGCAATCCTGTTTGCTCGGGATTCAATTCCGGTAAATCCATAACCCTGCGGAAAAAATTAAATACTTTTAAGCTCTCAAGCTTTTTCTCTCCCTGATCTTGCAATCTTAAGGTCAATTGCTCCGACTTCCCGCTTTGCAATTCTGTCATTGTACAGCTGCAACTCGATTTAAGTCCTGCACCGGGAAATTCCACCACATCAATCCGCCCCATTGGGGAAAATTCTTCTTCATTGCCAGAAGCTTCCATATAAAGGGACACCCGCCTCTTTTCGAAGTTAAAGAGCCGCAAGCTCCTAACCTGAGCAGATTCAGCCTCTCCTAGCATGGAATTGATTCCTTGCCTGAGGCTATTGATAATTTCTATCGCACGGTTCATGGTTGTCCAATCATGATAAATACAAACAAAATTAGTAATAGAATTTGTTTGGTTTATATAGCAAGCATAGAGAACAAAAAGCTGAGTCGACTGAGGGTTTTTGAATTTTTCCCTAAAAGATTGAACGATCTGATTTAAGCGGACGGTCTCTTAGATGAAGGAGCCATTCTGTATTTTCCTCTAGTGCAGCGATACCTAGACTGTAAAGAATATGTTGACGCTCTTTTTTGCTAGCTGCGTTCTTTAACTTGATAGAAGCTTTTGAGAAGATCGAATTCATGTTTTGGTATTGGCTCACCAATTCATTATCCGCCTTCTTTTGAGCATATGCATCGAAGAAAAAGGCAATTAGTGGAAGCAATCCCATGGAAGCGATAAGTAAATTTCTGTATAGTGGATTAATATCGAGTTGAATCAAAACAAGGGCTAAGGCAGATAAACCACCAAGCAGAAATGCTATTTTTCCGACTAGTCTGGTAAGTCTCAGGTGTTTTGAGACCTCCAAACTTTTTCTTTTAAAGTAGGCAGCTTGTCCATTTTTGGCATCTCCAACCCACTGCTCGATGACAAAATTTATCGCAGCATCAGAGGTCTCATGACCGCTGAAATTTATTTTTAATCCAGCAGTTCGTAGGATATTCCTGATCCAACCAAGTGTCATGTCCTGACTTCTTAAATAAGTGTTGTGCAAAAACTTTTCTGGTCTAAATATCCTGATTCCAGCCAATGCCAAATAAAATTGTATACGCAATCCTTCAGCCAATGCCCTGTACTGGATATATCGCTGATGCCATCCCTTTCGAGCCACCAACCAGGCAAGTGAAAAACTTAATGTAAGAAAAGCAAGATAAGGATAGATCATCGTAATCTGGGCTTCTAAATCGGCATATACAATGAAACTTATCCCTGCCGATATTGCAAAACCGTAAATAAGCTTCAATCCCATAAAAAAGCGTGATTTGTAATCTTGTGCGAGAATATCCGCGGTAAGAAAAAGATCATGAATAGACCCTATCTCACTGTTTATTAAACTTTTGTGCTTCGAACAATAAAGATGGCTCGCCAATAGTTTTGGCCCCTGAACCACTTTCAATCCATCTATCGAAAACCTCTCTTGTAAGCTGAGGATTTGATCATATTCAGAGGGTAATTGATCCATAGGGTCTTCGGCTTGGTTGGATGTAATCCAACCAGAATGCAAGTCATCACGATTAGAAGTATTATTACTTTCGCAAGAGACACGGAGGTGATAAACAATATCACTTTCACTGTCATTGAAATGAATCCTGGATCTTTCTTTGATTGCGTTTAGTGAGGAAATTTCCTTTTTCAAACGGTATTGGACGATTTGACCGACATCACCGTTTTTTATCGAAGATGATCCATCCCAAAGTACTAAAAGTATATGTGCGTGTTCAGACAACCATATACCCCATTCACGATTTTTTTGCTCATAATCGATGGATCTCTCTTCTCTTTTAAGGGATCCATCTTCAAGCAGTGGTAAATAAAAATATTCAACATCTGAAAGTAGACTTCGAAACTCACTTAATGATTCGGGGGAATCGAATTTTTTTTCGAATATTTCTTTCCTCACGGAAAGACACACAGTTACTTTAATTCCGAGCTTTTGAGCAAGTTTAACAATTAATCGATCAGTCCCTTCCTCCAAGGAGCAAACAACATGCAACTGCAAAGAAGGATATTGGTCCCGCAAAGAACTGAACCATTTCTCGAGCTTTCTCTCAATGAGAGGAATTTCAGTATCTACCAAATCATGATGACCTTTGACACCAATTATTAGGGCAGACTTTTCGTTGGGGAGTTGAGGTAAATCCATATTCACTTAAGATATTTGTATATACAATGATTTAACTATATGAGCGTATGAAATTGAAGATTTAAATTTCTTACTAAATTCAAAACAATTGCCCTCGATATAATATCAACAGACCTCTGATAAACCCTATTCATGGTACTTAAGAAATCGAGCAAATGACTTATTTTTTATCAGTTTTTAGCGGCATGGGCAGTGTCGGGAAAAACCAATTAAATTACCTGCTGACGGATGTATTAAGCTCCTCAAATTTCCTATTTTTAAAAAAAGTTAGGAACAGAATGGTGCTTGCTTTGGACACGAATGAACAAAGCTCAGCCCCTTCCTAATTTAATTGGAACAAGAAATAGAAGTGAGGAAATTCTATTATTTTTTGCAAAATTATTGTTCTACAGATTTTCACACGACAAATACTTGCTGTAATAATTCCGTACAAAGCATTGGAATAAATAAAGCTTCTAATTTCAACATGGCTTGGCGAACCTGAAGCTCTATGGTCAAGAAAATGTCTTCGTAAACTTTATCCGACTTGAGGTTCAAAGCAACTGGTGATTATGCTCAAAATAACGATAACTAGTTTTATTGATTCCCAATCATTCAATGAGATAGATCGTTGACGAACACGATCACCTTCTATACTAATTTTCAGCTAACTTGCGGGTCGGTAGCTCAATCGGTAGAGCAGTGGCCTTTTAAGCCATTGGTTCCGGGTTCGAGTCCCGGCCGGCCTACCAATTAGATTCATTGATTCCCTCCGCAAGCCGACTCCTCCTAATCTGGCTTGCTCGCAAGTTGCCGAATCTTCTCCCAGTCTGTTTTGCCACTCGGCAACAGAGGTATCTTGTCCACTTCAATGAAGTGCCTCGGAATCCATAAGTTGGGAATTCCCTTTTTCATCAAACCATTCCTGACCCTTGCCTGATCGACTGGCTGAGTGCACACCACAACCAATTTTTCCCCCTTTTTCTCATCCTGCATTGCCGAAACAACGAGAATGGGTTCATCGCTGGAGCAAAAGCCAAGAACGCCAATAATTTCCTCTTCTACCCTTCCATGAGGTACCATTTCTCCACCTATTTTTGAAAATCTCGATACCCTTCCCTCTATCCAAAGAAATCCATCTGAATCTAATCGACCAAGGTCGCCCGTTTTGAACCATCCATCCTCATCGAGCACTTCCGTGGTTTTATCCTCATCACCAAAATAACCTGAAAATATGTTTGCTCCACGAAAGCAAAGAATTCCACCCTGCTCCCTATCCGTCTCTGCACCACTTTCCGGATCAATCGTCCGGCACTCCACTCCCTGCAATAACCGACCAACCGAACCGCACCTTTTACCTTCTCCCGGTAGATTGAAGGACAATGCCGGTGCTGTTTCGGTTAATCCATAGCCTTCAAGGTACTGACAATTTATTTTTTTTTCCCAACGTTTGCGAAAGGAAACGGGGCTCTTTTCGGCACCGGCAACGATATAGCGAATGCTATCAAGCTCACCATGTTCGGCCATTTTTAGATATCCCCTAAGGAATGTAGGGGTTCCCAGTAAAATCTCCACCCTTTGCTCGGAGATTGCCCGGCTATTTAAGCGGTAGTCCAAGGGAGAAGGGGTAGCCACAACCGGCAAGCCATATAGGGTGGGGAAAATCATTCCTACGGTCATCCCAAAACTGTGAAACAAGGGAAGGTTGGCCAAGACCCTCGGCTGAGCACGAAAAAGCTCAAGGTCATGTAATTGTCGGCAATTTTCGAGTAAGTTTCTATGAGAAAGGGGCACGCCTTTGGGTTTTCCTGAACTTCCACTGGTGTAGAGAAGAATTGCTTCTTTGTATCCTCCCTTTGCAGGTACATGAAACTGCCGGACCGTTAGCCTTGGAAAAAGCAAGGCAAGTAGGCAGGTTCGTAGGATCAACCATCGGTTGCTCGTAATCTCGTTTAAAAATTCATCCAACCAAAAACAATTCTCAGGCCATGGGAAGTGAGGAAACTTTATCTTCATCGCGGATGCAGACAGTACTGTTTCCACCCCCGAACTGTTCAGAATTTCACGGTTTATTTCAGGACCCTGAGTAAAATTGAGGTTAACAGGGACTTTGTCGCAAAAAAATAATGCGAAGTTCGCGACAAAACCTGGTAGACCAGGAGGGAGAACCACTCCTACCCTTTGTCCCCTAATTTCGCTTTTAATCTGTTTCGATAGAAGCAAAGAAAGACACAGGACCACAATCCTCCGGAAAACTCTTTTACGGGGTAGTCCATAATCAACCAAATAGGGTTGAAAAATATCCTTACGAAGAGAACCAAAAAGCTTTTTCCCTAAATGCACATCTGGATTTCATCTAGAGAAAACAGAATCGGCAAGCTTACTCCACATATCATGCCTTGTAACGACAGTGAAAAAAATAATAATTGTAAGCTTTTTACACTTACATATTAATAATTTTGAAGTAAAATAGTTTTTTAATTTTATAATTTTTAAGATCGTATTATCAGGTTTTCACTTTCTATTACTCACAAAATTGAATATTGTAAATAACTTCACCTGTCACTTATAATGATTTCCTACCTTGCCTTAAGCGTAAGGTATATTTAATAACACTATGGAGATCTGATGATCAATTTTTCCGAAAATCTTTCATACCTTGTTAAGAAAAACCCTCTTAATATTTCCCAGATTTGCCGTATGGCACTTATTAGTAGACCGTCTCTTTATGATTTATTAAACGGTAAGACCCTCCCAAAAGATGCGACGCTTGAACGATTGATTGATGTCCTGAAATTACAACAAAAGGAGGAAGGAGAGCTAAACAGAGCTAGAGATACTGAGCGTATCAAAACAAACCGAACCCACCAGCAATCGCTCCTTAAAGAACAAAAATTATTAGTAAAGGAAGTTGGCACAATTTTACTTTCGAAAGGTCTAGAAGTATCTAAACCAAACCGAGTAGGTGGCCCCGATCTTATAATAAGAAATGGAAATGAAAGAACCCCAATAAAGATCTATTCAAAGGTCCTGGATTACCCTGCAACACTTGGAATCATCTTATCCGTGATGCATGATTTAAATGCAAAAAAATCCTATTTATGTACCCCTTTAATTCAAAGCGAAACACGTAAAAATCTTTCTCTCTTTGGAAAATACGGCATTAAGATCCTTACAGTAAAAGGATTATTAAGAGAACTATCTTAAATTACATATACTACTAATATATAGTTAATTAGGTGATATTTACTATATCTAATACCCCTCCCCTACCCTACCGATAAAAGCTAGGGCCTTAAAATAAATTTTAGGCTAGCAAGGTTCGAAAATTACGAAATAAACTACTTCTTAAGTAATTAAATACCATACAATCCCTGTGGCATAATTGATGAAATTTCGCACTTAGGGCATAGAGCTTCCCCTAAAGATACCCATTCTGTAATACCCGGATACCAAGCTAAATCGGTTTTAAAAACAAGACCTTGATCCAGAAAATCAATCACTCGCTTTTGTGGGTAAGGGCCGTAGTTTTGACCAAACCGGTGGATGGTAATATTTTTTAGCTTCATAATGGATTGTATGAAAAGTCGTCTGGAATGATTTCGTTGGCCTTTTTGTGAAATAGATTAACCAGGTGATCATCCATGCAAAAATAAAAGATTTGCCATTTGTGGACCCGGACCAAGCTGATTGTGTAATCAACCAGTTGCTTTCGCCTTTCCCAATCGCTGTGTTGGAATGCGTCGTCCAATAATAAAAAGCCCGGCTCATCTCCCAAATAGGAACGAGCAAATAAAAGTCGCATTGCTAAGCTTACTTGCTCCATAGCTCCAGTAGACAGCATATCGAGGGAATAAGCCTGACCGGATGAATCAACAACATTTAAGTGCCCACCGTCCCAACTGTAACCGGCAAAACGACCGCCGCTAATTTCCTTTAAATCTTCGATTATGAGTGGATCAGCTAAGCATTTGGAGATCATTTCATCCTCTTTTTGCTGCAGTTTTCCAACCGCCAAACAAACGGCATGCTTCCCTAAAATGGTCGCGGTGATTTCCCTGTACAAGTCCCGAAACTCACTAATTTTTTGCTCTAATGCTCCGATCAACTCTTCCCAAGAGTCAGAATGAACACCGCAAGCGGTTGATATCTTTGCCTTTAAACGAGTTCCTTCACCAGATAATTGATTTTCTTCTTCCCTTAGATCATTTATGCGATTGCGTACCTCATTTGCTCTTTTCCCATCCCAATTCGCAGCGGAAGCGATTGCATCCTTTGGCTCAGGCCGTTCATTGTAACCAAGCTGGTAGACCTCTCTCAATAATTGATCTTTCTTTTCTTGCAGGGTTCGCCAAGTCGCTTCGAATTCTTCAATCTTTGTACCCCAATCTTCTTGATCGCTATCAGGGCAAAGCTCAGGCATCCGTGATTTCAAGCGTTCAACAGCTTCGATATTTTCTTTTTGGTCCTTGGCTAAACCTAAAGCTACTTGATCACGTTGACCTTGTAATCTTATAAGCTCCGTAAGCTTACTTCGTATAATATGTTCGTCGACTTGTTGCTCTCCGAACTTCTTCTGAAAATCGTCTTTTATTTGGTCCAGTTCAGACGAAGCAGTAGTAGAAGCAGAAGGTTTCTTGGAAAGAATCACGAACCAAAAAACCAAGAACAGTAATGCCAGAAAACCACTTAATGCAGAAAGTATAGTAATTCCCGCAGCAAAAGACCCAACCGCACCAAAAACCGCCAAGCCTGAAAGGATTAAAAATATTGGTTTACGCGTAACTATAGTGGAAGGCTTTGAATTTACGCCCGATGTAAGCTCGGTAAACTTCATTGAAACTGATTCCAACCAAGCTTTTTCAGAAAGCTTTTTATCAAGGTTAACTAACCGAGCTTCGGATTCATTAATTCGATCCGCTGTTTGCTTACTGGCATGTAGCTGCCTTTTTAAATCGTCTAGATCGATTTGATTGATACGAGCTATTTGGTTTTCCGTTTCTTTAATTTGATCAAAAATTTGACCAGCATAAGATTCTTGAGCTGCTTGAAGTTCTTTTTGCTCAGAGA
>Ga0181597_10000231_pt1 | contig 60322 bp, 74 predicted proteins | sample 041ome_5_FD_148647 | JGI IMG/M metagenome (GOLD analysis project Ga0181597, IMG submission 148647) | Coastal salt marsh microbial communities from the Groves Creek Marsh, Skidaway Island, Georgia - 041403US metaG (spades assembly) | ecosystem: Environmental > Aquatic > Marine > Intertidal zone... | reverse complement strand
TGTAGAAGAAGCTCCTGCTGAAGAAGCACCAGCTGAAGAAGCTAAAGAAGAGGCTCCTGTAGAAGAAGCTCCTGCTGAAGAAGCTAAAGAAGAGACTCCTGTAGAAGAAGCTCCTGCTGAAGAAGCACCAGCTGAAGAAGCTAAAGAAGAGGCTCCTGTAGAAGAAGCTCCTGCTGAAGAAGCTAAAGAAGAGACTCCTGTAGAAGAAGCTCCTGTAGAAGAAGCTCCTGCTGAAGACAAATAATTACTATTTAATAAATCTATTTAGTTAAAAGATTTTATGACTGAAAGTCCGACAAATCTTAACAACAGAATTGAAACATTAGACGTATTAAGAGGCTTTGCTGTATTGGGAATCCTTTTATTAAACATTCTAATGTTTGGTCAAGTATCTTTCTATTATTTAAATCCATCTGTTATTCAAGGAACATCAACTGATTGGGTAATTTGGGCGCTTATTGATATTTCAGCAGAAGGTGCAATGAGAGCATTGTTCTCCATTCTGTTTGGCGCTGGGGTTTTATTATTTACTAAAAATAAACCAGCTTCATTTCACTTTAAAAGATCTCTTTGGCTTTTATGTTTTGGAATTGTAGATGCATATTTTTTATTATGGTTCGGAGATATCCTAATTTTATATGCTTTAGTTAGTTTTATTTTATATTTCTTTAAAGAGTTAAAGCCACAAACTTTATTAATCATTTCAATCGTTTTGCTAGCATTTAATTCACTTATTTCTTTTGGTACTATGAAATTTTTAAATGAAATAAAAGATATTGATCAAAAAAATACAATTTTTAACCAAAAAATATCTGAAAATGAAAAAAAAGACCTTATAGAATTAAGAGATTTAGTTTACGGAGTTTTTTATCCAACATCTGATGATATTAGCAACGAATTAAATCAAAGAAAAGAATCGTACACCTCTGCTTTTCAATGGAATATGCATGAAAAGAATTTGGCTATAAAAAGCTATATTTTTTCAAGTTTTTGGGATGTTATATCTGTAATGATATTGGGAATGTCTTTATTTAAATATCGTATACTTCAAGGAGGGCTAAGCAGCTTATTTTATATACGATTGATAATTGTTGGTTTGGTTGCAGGAATTTCAGTGAATAGTTTTGAGGTCTGGTCTGCATTTGAATCAAATAACAGTATTTTTGATTCACGTATAACTTCTTTAACATATGATGTTGGAAGACTGGGTATGGCCTTTGGTTATCTTGGGCTAATTATTTTGATTATCAAATTTGATAAGGCTATAAAGCTTCGATACTATTTATCAAATGTAGGCAAGATGGCACTTACAAATTACTTATTACAATCTATTTTTGGTTTAATCTTATTTTCAGGGGCAGGATTTGGTCTTGTTGGAGAACTTTCAAGGTCTCAATTGTATATTGTTGTTTTTTGTATATGGGTATATCAGTTGAGCTTTAGTTCTTGGTGGATGAGTAGATATAATTTTGGACCATTTGAGTGGATTTGGAGAGGATTAACTTATTCCAAATTTCCTAAATTAATAAAAGCAAAATAGTAAATAATGGGATAATTTAAACTGTAAATGAAAATTTTTATTATAACACCATTTCCTGAAGCAATTAATACTTTAATTGAGAATAATATTGCTAATCAGGGCATTAAAAAAAATCTTTTAGAAGTAGAAATAATTAATCTAAGAGATTTTGCAAAAGATAATTACAAAAAGATAGATGATGAGCCATATGGAGGAGGAAGTGGGATGGTAATGATGTGTCAGCCCTTATTCGATGCCATAGATCACTGCATAGACCTTTCTGTTGACAAACCTTTGATTATATTTCCTTCACCTAGAGGAAAAAAATTAAATCATGATATTAGCAGTGAATTGAGCAATGAGAAGTCGTTAATTTTCATTTGCGGTCATTATAAAGGCATAGATGAAAGAGTTATTGAAAAATATGTAGATTTAGAAATATCTATCGGAGATTTTATAATTTCTAATGGTGAATTATCTACCATGATAATTTTTGATTCAATCGCTAGATTAGTCCCTGGAGTTTTGAATGATATTAATTCCGCTATGACTGATTCTTTTGTTGACGATTTACTAGATGCTCCTTATTTTACGCGGCCTAATGAAATTGATGGACTTAAGGTTCCAGAAGTATTATTATCTGGCAATCATGAGGCTATCAGAAAATGGCGAAATGATAAAAAAATTGAAATTACAAAAGACAGAAGACCTGATCTTTTTAAAAAAAAATAGAGAATACAAATGAGTAACACATTAAGAGAAGACATACCAAATTTTAAACCTGGTGACACTCTATCAATTTATGTAAATGTTAGAGAAGGACAAAAGGTTAGACAACAGCTTTTTAAAGGAACTGTTATAGCTAGAAAAGGTTCAGGTATTGCCGAAACGATTACTGTGAGAAAAATGTCAAATGGTGTTGGAGTTGAAAGAATATTTCCGCTACATTCACCATCAATCGCATCAATGAAGGTTGATAGAGTCAATAAAGTTAGAAGAGCTAAATTATATTATCTTAGAGGTTTATCAGGTAAAGCTGCTAGACTTGCTGAGAAAAAATAGAAATTGTCTCCAAGAATTATTCTTTTTGTTTTAAGCTTATCCCATATGTCGGTTCACATCATTATGATGTTGATACCAAGCATGTATATTCATTTAATTGATTATTTTTCACTTAATGCTTCAAAAGTTGGCCTTGTTTTTAGTATAGCAAGTTTTTGTTTTGGAATTGGCTCTCTTCCAATGTCATTTTTATATAATAAATATGGTCCTAAAACATTAATAGCTTTTTCGCAAATTGGTATATTTGCTTCTGCTTTATTAGTTGGATTTTCAAATAATATTGTAATGTTTTCTATAAGCAATATTTTGTTAGGACTTTTTGCAAGTATTCATCATCCAGTATCGTTAACTCTGATATCTGAGGTATTTGAAAAAAATATTTCTAAAGCTAACGCCTTTCACGGAGTTTTTGGATCAATAGGTGTTTCTTTGGGTCCTCTAATTTCTTACTATGCGTTGATGTATTTTAGTTGGCATCATGCTTTTATTTTTACAGCATTTTTCAATGTTATTCTTATTCCTTTAACTTTGAAAATTATACCGAACACTGAAAAGATAGATGTATTGCAAATAAACGATTTTAATGATAGGTATCAAAATTCAATATTGAAGATTTTTTTAATGATATCGTTTGTTGTAGGACTGTCTTTCACTGTGTTTAATACATTTATCCCATCTGTTTTTAACATTGATTTTGGAGAAAATTCAAATTCAATTGTTTCAGTAATAATGCTTACTGGATTTATTGGACAAATATTATCTGGATATCTTGGTGATAGATTTGATAGAATGAAATTGCTATCATTTGTATTTCTTTTATTATTGCCTCTATTTATATCGATTCTTTTTGTAGGAAAGAATCTATTAATCATAGTTTCTGTTCTTTTGGCGATAATTATGTATTCAATACAACCTTTAATTAATTCGATAATTAAAGATATCACTCCAGTAAAAATTAGATCTGTGGTTTTTGGTCTTAATTTTTTCTTGATGTTTGGTTTATCTGGGCTTGCTGCATATCTTGGAGGTGTAATAGCAGATAACTATAGTTTTAAATTAATTTTCCCTATATTTGCACTATTATTTCCAATTGGAATTTTGTTATTGCGTATGTTAAATGAGAAAAGAAAGGCTAAAGTCTAATGTTAATTAGTATGACAGGGTTTGGATCATCAAACTTTGAAGATGCTAAGCTTTCTATCAATGTTGAGCTAAAATCATTCAATTCAAGGTATTTTGAATTAAATACCAAATCTTTTGATTTGTCAGGCCCCTTTGAATATAAAATTCGAGATTTTTTAAAGAAAAAACTCTCTAGAGGTTCTGTTACTTTAATGATTAGAGTTGATAGTAAAGATTATTTTAAGTTTAATCAGCATAAAACCGAGAGCGTATTAAAGGCGTATAAAGCAATTGAAGCTAAATATAGCCTTGATCTAAACTATAGCCAATTGCTTCGAAATAATGATATTTTAAGCTATGTACCATTGTCTACTTCAGGGCAGAGAAAAATATTTAAGGCTGTTAAGGAAGCTGCGAACGAATTAATTGAAATGCGAAAAAAAGAAGGAATGGAAATTGAAAAAGAATTCCATAAATATCTAGAAGTCGCCAGAAAAGATTTAATTAAAATTGAAAATATTCAGCATAAAGTTCATATGAGCAAGGTTAATGCTAAATCAAATATCGACAATATAGAAGAGATTGAAAAAATTGATATTTCAGAAGAAATTGATAGAGTAAATAGTCACCTTAAACAAATTTTACAAACCATTAAATCTCCAAATTTATCTGGTAAAAAAATTAACTTTATTCTTCAGGAAATTAATAGAGAGTCGAATACTATTTTATCAAAATTTCTTGATAAAAGAGTATCAAAACATGCTATTAGTTTGAAAATGCAAGCGGAAAAATTAAGAGAGCAGGTAGGAAATATTTTATGAAAAACTTTTATATCATTTCAGGGTCTTCAGGTTCGGGTAAAACAACGCTACTAGAATTACTATCAAGGGATTTAAATATAGAAATATCAGTCTCTTACACTACCCGTAAAAAAAGAAAATATGAAATTGACGGAGTGCACTACAATTTCATCAATGAACATAAATTTAAAGAGATGATTGATAAAAATCTATTTCTTGAATTTGAAAATGTGCATGGGGACTTGTATGGAACAGCGCTTAGTAGTTTATCTAAGTATATCGATAACAGTAAAATGCTTTTTTTAGAACTCGATGTTAATGGGGCAATTAGCTTGATGAAATACTATCCAGATAATACTGTTTCAATTTTTTTATCACCACCTAATTTAGACGAGCTTAGAAAAAGATTAGAGTTGAGATCTACTGAAACAGATCAAGAGATTAACAAAAGATTGAGCAGGTTTGAAGAAGAAGACAATTTAAAAAAAGAATTTGACTATAATCTTATAAATGATAACTTCGAAACCACATTTGAGAATATTAAAGAGATAATAAATAGTAATAAAAAAGAGGACTAAAATGGCTGTTGGACCAATATCATTTAACAAATTACTAAAAAAAACAGACGATATTTATGAAGCTGTTGTAGTTTCATCAAAAAGAGCTAAACAAATTCTTCAAGATAGAATTGTCAAACAGATGATTGATGATAACGAAGAAATGAATGATGAAGGTATTCTTGCTGAGCCTGTTGTTCGCGAACATATTGACTTCGACAAAGAAGAAAAAGTTACTTCAATTGCTCTAGATGAATTTCTTGACGGTGGCGTAGATTGGGATAAATCTGAAGAATCTCTTGATTAATAAATTTCTTAAGAAAAAATACATTTATCAAAACAAGCAGTTATTTGGAAACGAAATATATCTGCACTCTTTAAATCCTTCAACTACTAGTAAAAAAGTAAAAATAGAAGATAGTTGGTATTCTCAGTTAAAGAAAGAATTTGATAAAGATTACTGGGTAGAATTATCAGAGCTAACCAGAAAAAATTATTTAAATAAAACAATATTTCCAAAACCAGCTTTATTATTTAACGCATTTGATTCTACTCCTTTTGAAGACATTAAAGTCGTAATCATAGGGCAAGATCCATATCATGGCGAAGGGCAAGCAAACGGGTTGTCGTTTAGTGTGAATCACGGGGTAAAAATTCCTCCCTCATTACAAAATATCTTTAAAGAGCTTCAAGAAGATTTAAATATACCAATTGCTGATTCTGGCAATCTACAATCGTGGGCAAATCAAGGAGTTTTAATGCTTAATTCGGTATTAACTGTAGAAAAAGAGAAACCAAATTCTCATAAGGGTATAGGTTGGGAAATATTTACTGAAAGATGTATTGAATTAGTATCATCAAAACTTGAGAATGTAGTATTTATTTTGTGGGGAAAACAAGCTCAAGCATTATCTGAAAACATCGATAGTAAAAAACATCTGATATTAACGTCTGTGCATCCATCTCCCTTATCAGCCCACAGAGGATTTTTTGGCTCAAAACCTTTTTCAGCCACCAACAAATATTTGAAAGAAAAAGGTAGAAAACCTATTAATTGGTTAATTAAATAAATTACACTACACATTAGGAATAGCTTGTCATGCAATTAAAACATTGCTAATCTATTAAAATAGAATTTTATAACTGTTGAAAGAGTGTGGATAAATACAGATGGCAAATATAAAGAAAAATGAAGGTTTAAATTTACAACCGCAAGCCCTTGAAGCTGAAGAAGCTGTTCTTGGATCAATGATGATAGATGAAGATGCTGCTAATAAAGCAATTAGCATTTTAGGATCAAGTCATTATTTTTATAAAGATTCGCACAGAAAAATCTTTGACGCTATGCTTGAACTAATGAATAATAGCAATCCTATAGATACTGTTTCAGTTTCAGATGAACTTAAGAAAGTTAAAAGCTTGAAATCAGTAGGTGGTATTTATTATTTGACCGGACTTGTTGATAAGGTTCCAACATCAGCTAGAGTTGAAACCTATGCTGAAATTGTTAAAGAAAAAGGAATGTTAAGAGATTTAATAACCACTTCACATGAAATTTCAAAAAAAGCGTTAGATGCAGGAGACTCTGTTGGTTCCATTCTTGATGATGCAGAACAATCAATTTTTAATTTAACTGAACAAAAAGATTCAAAAATCTATCAACATATTGAACCTATTTTATCAAGCACTGTCAAAAGAATAGAAGAGATAGCAGCTAATCCCGGATCAACTATTGGTGTTCCTTCTGGTATTATTGATTTGGATAAACTAACAGCAGGTTTTCAAAAAGGTGATTTAATAATCATAGCTGGAAGACCGTCAATGGGTAAAACAGCGTTGGCTTTAACAGTTGCCAGAAATGCTGCAATCGAAAGTAAGTCGCCCACAGCTATTTTTAGTCTTGAAATGTCTAGTGATCAGCTTGGACAAAGATTGTTAACCTCAGAAGCTAGAGTAGATAATTCACATGTCAGAAGAGGTAGTTTACCTTCAGGAAAATGGAAAAATATTAATATAGCTTCCGGTAAACTTGCTCAAGCTCCCTTATATATTGATGACACTCCTGCTTTATCGATTTTAGATTTACGTTCTAGAGCAAGAAGGTTAAAAAGAGAAAGAAATATTGAATTAATAATTGTAGACTATCTTCAGTTGATGCAAGGACCAAAAAATTCTGAGAATAGGCAGAATGAAATTTCTCAAATCACTCAATCTTTAAAAGCTCTTGCTAAAGAACTTAATATTCCAGTTATTGCTTTGTCTCAGCTTTCTAGAGCTGTTGAACAAAGAACAAAAAAGGAACCAATGTTATCTGATTTGAGAGAGAGTGGTGCAATTGAGCAAGATGCAGATGTTGTTGTATTCCTTTATAGACCTTCTGTTTATGAAAAAGAAGATCAAGATTTGAAAGGTTTAGCTTATTTGATTGTTGCTAAGCAAAGAAATGGTCCAACCGGAAGAGTTACGGCCACATTTATTGATACGTATGCAAGATTTGACAACTATACTGAATTTTAATTTATGAATGACAATGTTGTTAAAAATAAAGAATCTGATGTAATAGCTGATAAAAGCAATTTTTTACTAGATAGAATTTCATCTAGAGAAGATAGAAAACAGTTAGAGAATGCTCTAAAATTTTCAGTCAAAATGCATCATGGTCAAGTTAGAAAATCGGGACTTCCATTTGTCAGTCATTGTATTGATGTTGCTAATAAGTTATTAGACTGGAAAATGGACCAAACAACAATTATTAGCGCGCTCTTGCATGACGTTGTTGAAGATACTGATGTAACACTAAAAGATATTGAGAAAGAATTTGGCTCCGAGGTTGCTATGCTTGTTGACGGTGTTACTAAAGTGGAAAATATTGCTTTTCGATCTATTGAGCATAAGCAGGCAGAAAATTTTACCAAATTATTTTTATCTTTAGCAAATGATTTAAGAGTAATTATCATAAAATTTGCTGATAGGCTAAATAATATGGAGACAATTCAGTTTTTATCTTCTAAGAAAAGAAAAGAAATTGCTCTTGAAACCAAAGAGATTTTTGTTCCTTTAGCTCATAGACTTGGAATGGCAAAGGTGAAATGGGAATTAGAAGATTTATCTCTTAAATGTTTAGATCTTAGGTCTTATAATAGCATTAAAAAGAAGATTGAAACTTCAACTAAATTAAATGAAGATATATTATCTAATGCAATAGCGCCAATTAAGTCAGAATTAGATTCATATAAGATTCAATCACATATTTTTGGACGATATAAATCAATCTCATCAATTCATAGAAAGATTAATAATAGAGCTAAAAAATTTGAAGAAATATATGATTTATACGCTATAAGAATTGTTGTTGATAAAATTGAAGAATGTTACTTAGCATTAGGAGTGATTCACAATATTTATCCACCCATTCAAGATAGATTTAAAGATTTTATTGCAACACCAAAAACAAATGGATATCAATCAATTCATACTACTGTATTGACAAAAGATAATAGATTAACTGAAGTTCAAATTAGAACAAAAGACATGGATTATACAGCAGAAGTAGGCGTTGCAGCTCATTGGCTTTACAAAGGGGGCAATGAGATAAGCGAATTTGATTCACAGGTATCTTGGTTGAGAGATTTGCTTTCAATTCTCAGTAGCGAAAATTCTGACCCTGAAGAACTTTTGGATTTATTAAAAATTGATATGTTTGAGGATGAAATATTTGTTTTTACGCCCAGGGGCGATTTAATGAAGCTTCCAGTTGATTCTACCCCTCTTGATTTTGCATTTGCAATTCATGGCGTTTTAGGATTTACAACTGTTAGATCTAAAGTGAATAAAAAGCTAGTACCGCTAAGTTATAATCTTAAAAGTGGTGATATTGTCGAGATTGAGACAAGCAAGAATCAGACCCCTAATAGCGGTTGGTTAAAATTTGTAAAAACTTCAAGAGCTAAGCATGAAATTTCAAAATATTTAAGAAAAGTTGAACTTGAAGAAAGTCTTAAAATTGGCAGTGAATTAATTGAAAAAAATCTGAGAAAATTAAAGATTTTTGATAGAGTTTCAGAATTTAAGAAAAACTTTTCTATGGCTGGTTATAAAACGACAGATAGTATGATATCAGATATTGGAAGAGGAGGTTCTACTATTAAAGACCTTCTGCCTAAAATATTTCCAGATTTAAAAAGTAACAAAAATAAAGATGTTGAAGATATAGAGTTTGTTGAATCAGCAAGGTCTGATTTTGACGGAATTAATTTAGACGGTGTTAAGAATTTAGTTGTTGAGTATGGTAAGTGCTGTAATCCTATTCCAGGAGATGAAGTTGTTGGATATATATCCAGAGGAAGAGGGTTAATCGTCCATATGCACTCTTGTTCAAATCTATCATCATTATCATCAAAAGAAGACAGACTTGTTTCGGTGAATTGGAATACTAAGCAAAACCTATCTTTTAGGTCAAAAATTCATATAACATGTAATGATACTGCCGGAATGTTAAATGATATTGCTGATGTGATATCAAAAAATAAGGTTAATATTCTTGATGTCTCAACAGATGTAACAGAGGGAGGAATGGCAAATATTTGGATAATATGTAAGGTTGAGAGTAGACAAAAACTTGACTTAGTTATAAAAGCGATTCAAAAGATAAGGCATGTTGATTCTGTTGAGAGAGTTTATGAATAGATTTATTGGAATAGATTTTGGAATGTCTAAAGTAGGTTTAGCAATCTCAGATCCATCTAAAATTATATCTATGCCATTAAAAGTTTTAAGATATAAAAATCCTAAAAATCTTATTGAAGATTTACAAGTTGTTGCAACAGAAAATAATGTGGACACTTTTGTAGTCGGCTATCCTTTAAATATGAATAATGAAAAAAATGAAATGACCTCACTAGTTGATAATTTTAAAGATGAATTGATCGATCTAGGTTTTAAAGTTTTTTTGCAGGACGAAAGGCTTTCTAGTGAATCTGCTAAAAAAATTATGCATGAGCAAAATATTAAAACTGGAAATAATAAAGAACAAATTGACTTGATTGCTTCAACAATAATATTGCAATCATTTTTAGATAAAGGTTTATGGTGATAAGCAAAAAAAATTTGGCTATTTCGATTCTAAGTGGTTTGTTATTAGGACTGTCATTTCCCCCATTTAATATCGGTTTTCTTGCATGGATTTTCTTGATACCACTCATTCATATATATTATTCAGAAGTATGTTTTAAGGAAAAGATTCTTTCATTTTATACTGCCTCATTCGTTAGTCATGCAATAATTACTCACTGGGTAGCATTGAATTCTGGAACCTCAATGCAAGTTGCAATATTTTCTTATCTTGCATTATGTTTTTTTTATTCTTTTTATTGGGTTCTTTATCTTATTCTGGTTCACATATCAATAAAAAATATTTTTTTTGATAGAGCTAAATTTTTAATATGGCCATTTATGTGGATTGCTATTGAGGCCATAAGAGCAACAGGTCCATTAGCTGGTTCATGGTTAAATATTTCTTTATCCCAATCAAATTATGATAGAATGATTCAATTAATTAGTGTAAACGAACATCTTTTAGCATTTATAGTAATCACTCTAAACTTGTTGATATATAATTTTATTGCTTTCAGAAAAAAAAGGTTTTTGGTTTACTTTGCAGCAATTTTTATTGGCTCATTAATCATAGGCGAGTCATTAATTTTTAAATACAATAATTCAGTTTTTAGTAAAGATATTAGTATCTCAATTGGTCAACCTGTTATTTATCCAGATGAAAAATGGAATCCAATACTTAAGGATAGAAATAAAAAAATCATGAATGATTTGCTTGAAGAGTCCTTATCAACTAACCCTGATATTATAGTCTGGCCAGAAGCTGCTCTAACATCTTTTCTTGCCAATCCAGGCTCTGTAGAAAGAAAAAAAATTCAAGGAAAGCTAGATAAATCATCATTGATAACTGGAATTCCCCAAAGAATTTATGATAATAATGAATTAAAAATTTATAACAGTGCTATTTTCATGACAAGTGACGGTTTTTATGATACCTATCAGAAAATCTTTTTAGTTCCATTTGCAGAGTATGTACCTTTTTTCAAAAAATGGTTATCCAAAATGAATCAATTTGATGATATGGGGAGTTTTACTGCAGGAGAAAATTATAAAACTTTCAAGATTAACGATGTAACTGCGTCTATATTGATTTGTTACGATTCAAGTAGTTATGATCTAGCAGAAAAAATGGTAAAAAATGGTGCAGAAATTATCTTTGTAATAACAAATGACTCATTTGTTGGAAAAGCAATGCCTCACCAACATTTCCAACATGCTAAATTAAGAGCTATTGAGTTGGGTGTACCTGTTGTTCAAAGTGCAAATAATGGTATTTCAGGAATCATTCTTCCTTCCGGAGAAGTTTTAATAAAATCTATTATTGATGAAAGAAAAACTTTTAACTCATCAGTTAAGCTAAAATGAATCGATACAAAATTAAAATTCAATATGATGGTAGTAATTTTTCTGGATTCCAATCTCAAAAAGATAATTCAGGTATACAAAATAAAATTGAATCATCAATTGCAATGTTAAATAATAAAGATTCTGTGAAATTATATGGTGCAAGTAGAACTGATTCTGGGGTACATGCCTTAGGGCAAGTTGCACACTTTGATTTAAATACAAATTTATCTGAAAATGATCTAAAAAAAGCAATTAATGCAAGGCTCGAAAAAGAAATTAGAATATCAGATGTTAGGACAGTTGACAATGATTTTCATAGTAGATTTAATGCTAGAAGTAAGGAATATAATTATTACTGTACATTAGATGAAAATCCTTTGGATGTTAGAAATCATTATTATGTGAAGAATGTAAATATTGAAATTTTAAATAATATCTCACAATTAATAATTGGCGAACATGATTTTTTATCTTTTTCAAAATTCTCTAATAAAGAAAATAATAGATGTGCAATATTAAAATCTGAATGGATTTTAGATAGAAGTAATAAAAAATTATTATATATTGTTCGAGGTAACAGATTTTTACATCATATGGTGAGATATTTGGTGGGAACTATGATAGCTACAGCGCAAAATAAAATGACTAAAAAAGAATTTAAAAGATTACTGGCTGAGCCAATAAAAGATGCAAAAATTTATAAATCCCCTGCTAAAGGCTTAATTTTAAAGGAAATTTTTTATGAAGATTAAGATTTTAATCCTATTTACTCTTTTATTTATTAGTTGTAATAATGATAATATCGATCAACCTCAAATTCAGTTTTCAAAAGATACTGCAATATCAAAAGCAGTTCAAAAAGCTAGCCCAGGAGTTGTTGGTATCTATAGAAATCAGGAAGTTGTTTTAAGAACTTGGAGAGGCTATAGAAATCTTAAGCCAATTTCTTCGAATGGTTCAGGTTTTATAATTAGCGATGACGGATATATTTTAACAAATGCTCATAATATTAGGGATGATTTACGACCTGCGTTTTTTACAACAGATATTAAAATCACTGTGGTTATTCCAGGCGGAGAATCATTTGATGCATCAATTGTTGGTATAGATACGGTGACAGATATTGCACTTTTAAAGATTGAAGGTGATAATTTTCAATCATGCAATCTTGGTGATTCTGACGATGTTAAGGTTGGTCAATGGGCTATTGCATTAGGTAATCCTAAAAATTTAATTCGCAATGCACAGTATCAGCCAATTGCATCAGCTGGAATTATTAGCGCTATTAATGCAGATTTCAATATCGATTCAAGCTCAGGAAAGCTTCTAGATAGTTCAGGTCAAATTTTAGGAGATGTAAAGCTCTTAGATAATATGATTCAAACTGATGCTTCTCTAAATCCAGGAAACAGTGGTGGACCTCTGCTAGATGCGAATGGTGATGTAATTGGAATAAATACTTTTATTAAAGCTGATTCCGAAAATCTAGGATTTGCAATTCCAATTAACTTTGCTAAGAAAATTGCTAATGAATTAAGATTGAAAGGTGCTATTGATAGAAGAATTTCTTTTGGTGTAAATGCCGTTACTTATTTATATGGAAAAAATAGAGATCAGATTGGCTTATTTATTGATAGTGTGAACTATAATGATTCTGCTAGGAATGAAGAGCTTTATAGAGGTGATATTATTGTAGCAGTTGAAGGGTATAAAGTAGAATCTTTTGAGCAAATTAAATCAGTTTTAATTAAATTAGACTTAAGAGCTGGTGATGATATTAAGATTACAGTATTAAGAGAAAATGACTTAGAAGTAATAAGTCTAACATTAGGGTCAGTATGAAATCTAGAAGTATAAAGCTAATCTTTTTTGGATTGTGCACAGGAGCATTGATGGGAACTCTCATTGGAAATATGTTAGCTTTTATTCTTCCGGATGGAAGCGCTGTAAAACAATTTTTTTTAATTTCATATGATTTTTCATTTGGTTCGGTTAATGGACCCCATTTAATAGATTTAGGAGTAATTGTTTTAGATTTTGGGTTTATTTTAAAATTTAATGTATGTAGCATTATTGGTTTCGGTATTGCGTATTATTTGTTAAAATACTTTAGATAATAACAAGAGGTTTATATGTTCAATTTAGGTACAGGTGAGTTAGTCTTAATTTTTTTAATACTTCTACTTCTTTTTGGCGGAAAAAGGTTGCCGGGAATTGCTAGAGGTTTTGCAAATTCTTTAAGGGAGTTTAGAGGAGCTTTAGACGACACTAAAGAAGAAATTAAAAAATCTGAAAAATCTGAAAATTAAATTAGATGGATTCATCTACTTCTTTTAGTCAGAAGCTATCAATTCAAAAAGAAAAGATTTCAAACAGTAAAACAAACGCTGTAATAAGAACTCGTTTTGACAAGGCGGTTGATGAAATCAATAAAGGCGGGCTTTTAGACGGTAAAACATTTCTTATTAAAGACAATATTGCAATAAAAAGTGAACCGCTTTCGTGCGCTTCGAAAATTTTAAAATCATATATTTCTCCATTCAATGCAACAGCAGTTGAAAGAATTCAAAAGGCGGGAGGATTAATAACAGGTCAAACAAATTGTGATGAATTTGCAATGGGATCTTCTTCTGAGTATTCAATATATGGTTCCGTAAAAAATCCCCACAACTTAGATCTGGTTGCAGGCGGTTCAAGTGGTGGATCAGCTGCTGCTATAGCTGAAAATTTAGCAGATATAGCTCTTGGATCAGATACTGGTGGCTCAGTTAGGCAGCCTGCTGCATTTTGCGGTATCTATGGATTAAAGCCAACCTATGGAAGGGTATCTAGATATGGATTGGTTGCTCATGCATCTTCTTTTGATACAATAGGTATAATGTCAAAAGAAATTGATAATATTCGTAAAACTTTGAGTATTATTTCTGGCAAAGATAGAAAGGATGCTACAAGCGTTGATTTAAAAATTGATGATTATAAACCTTTTGACACTATCTCTTTGCCAACGTCATTAGGTGTTATAAAAGAAGAGCTGCTGGATGAATTAAATTTAGAAATTGCTGATAGATATCGATATCTTGTTAGTTACCTTAAAAGTAAGAATGTAAAAATTAAAGAAATTGATTTACCTTTTTTTAAATACAGTATTCCTACTTATTATGTTCTGACTATGGCAGAAGCATCTTCCAATCTTTCTAGATTTGATGGCGTTAGGTATGGAAATAGAGTTGATAGCGCTGATTTGTCTGAGTTATATTTAAAAAGCAGAACCGAAGGTTTTTCAGATGAGGTAAAGAGAAGAATTATGACTGGTACTTATGTTCTATCTTCAGGTTACTATGATGCATATTTTTCTAAAGCATTGAAAGTTAGAAGATTAATTAAAGATGGATATAGTAGTTTGTTAAGCAATTGCGATAATCTATTGCTACCATCTACACCAGATTTACCTTTTAAGCTTAATAATAGGCTTAATAATCCATTAAAAATGTATTTGGCTGACATGTTTACAGTTCCAATGAATTTAGCTGGTATACCTTCTTTAAATATTCCTGTTGGATTTTCTTCTAAAAAACTACCAATAGGTTTTCAAATAGTTGGAAATTCTTTTAAAGAAGAAACCTTATTTAGTTTTGCTCGTATATTAGAAAAAGAGGAAATTTTTGATAAGATTTAATGGAATTTTTATACCCAAATTTTTTATATGCCATACCTTTATTTTTTTTGATAACACTTTTTAAGAATTTTTTTCTTAAAAAATCATCATCAATACAGGTTTCAAATCACAGAAGTCTTAAAAATCATTTTGGATATCAAGGAAAGTTAAAAATATTTATTATAAGATTTCTCTTCATATTGACGATTATTTCATTGATAATTGGTATTTCTAGGCCAAGAATTTCATCAGTTAGCGAAGATGTAAAAGTTGAGGTGATAGATATAATTTTAGTCCTTGATACAAGCAGTAGCATGTTAGCTGAAGATTTTAAACCAAATAGGTTGGAGGCTGTAAAAGATGCTGCTAATGAATTTATTGCAAATAGAATAGGTGATAGAATTGGGTTATTAGTTTTTGGTAAAGAAACGTTTATTCAATGTCCTTTAACAATAGATTATGCAGTTCTAAACAACTTGCTTGCTGAAGTAACCGTTATGGAGCCTAAATATGATGGTACAGCAATAGGTGTCGCTATAGCAAATGCTGTTAATAGATTAAGAGGAAGTGATTCAGAAAGTAAAGTTATAATTCTATTATCGGATGGTAGTAATAATGCTGGATCTATTGATCCTATTTCAGCTGCAAAAATTGCAAAAGAGTATGGAATTAAAGTTTATACAATAGGCGCTGGAACCAAGCAATCAATTACTCAGATTCCAGGTAGAGGTTTTGTTAGGAATGAAATTGACGAAGAAACTTTAGAAGGTATTGCTCAAGTAACAAATGCTAAATATTTTAGGGCAATAGATAAAAATAGTCTTTCAAGTATTTATTCAGAAATTGATAAGCTTGAAAAGTCTGAAATTACGGTTAGTTATTTTTCTAATTATAAAGAAGTCTATATTTGGTTTCTTCTAGCTGGATTTATCTTAATCATGATTAGTGAATTTTTTAGAACATTTTATCTAAGGAAAATAATATGATTATTGAATACCTTGATATTGCACTTTTATGTTTAAGTATATTTATAATTAATTTGATTATTTATTTATTTCGATCAAGATCCTTAAAAGTATTTGATGGTATTAATTTTTCAAAAAATTCAATACATAAATTATTTTATGGAAATATATCAATCATTAGAATCAAAACAATTTTAAGATTTTTAGGAATATTGAGTTTAATTGTATCCATTGCAGGTATTAAAGCTGGTGTAACTGTTCAGCCTATTGAAAGAAAGGGTGTAGATATAATTTTTTGCATTGATGTTTCATTAAGTATGGATTCCCAAGATGTAAAACCATCAAGAATAGATAAAGTGAAGTTTGAAATGTCTAAAATTGTAGACAGTCTTGAGGGTGATAGGTTGGGAATAGTAGTGTTTTCAGGTTCTAATTTTTTATATTTACCTTTAACTATGGATTATGATGCTTCTAAGCTATTTATTAGAAGTATAGATACTGCAATGATATCATCAAGAGGAACAAATATTCCAAGCGCAATAAAAACTTCTGTTGAAGCCTTTAGCAGTAAAGATGAGCAACAGAAAGTAATCTTTTTATTTTCTGACGGCGAAGATCATAGCAAAAATTCAATTGAAGTTATTTCTTCTTTAATAAAAGACAAAATAGGTTTACACGTTATTGGAGTAGGAACTTCGAAGGGTTCTTTAATACCTGTTAAAAATAAAGAGAACGTTTTTATAGAAGATGATGAAGGAAAATTGGTATTGTCAAAAATAAATATAGAATTTTTAAAGAATTTATCATTAATAAATAATGGAAGCCTTTTAAGGATATCGAAAAGCGAACCAGTAAGCGAAAATATAATAGATATTATAAAAGCGGGAGAGGACTCGTTGATAAGCTCATTTGAATTTTCAGATTATGATTACAAATATCAATATCCATTAGCAATTTCTTTAATGTTTTTAATAATATCTTATGTGATTCCATCAGGAAGAAAAATAAAATGAAATATTTAATTATAATTTTAATTTTAAACCAAGTCTTTTCACAAGATATAGGGCAAAAAATGTTTGAAAACGGAGATACAGATTCAGCTATTTTGTTTTATAAGAGACTTTTGAATAATGAGGATATTTCGAAAGATGATTTAGTATATAATTTGGCATCAATTTATTCTTCTTTAGATAGCTTAGATAAGGCAGAAGAGTATTTTGGTTTAGCTGGAAGCGATTCACTTAATTCATCTTCAGAGTTGAAATATAATTATGGCAATATGTTATATAAATCTAAAAATCTTGAAGGAAGTTTAACTGCATTCCGAGAAGCTCTAATTAAGAATCCAAATGATAACGATGCAAGAAAAAACTATGAATTTGTAAAAAACGAAATTGAAAAAAATAAACAAGAAGAGAAGAAAAATCAGGAACAAGACGATAGTAGCGATGACTCAGAAAACAATGATAATAATAATGATGAAGATCAAAAACAGAGTGATAAAAATAAAGATGATAAATCTAATAATTCAGAAAAAAACCCTGAAAAAAATAGCAATGATGAAGGTCCAACAAATCAAGAAACATCTGATTCGCAACAACAAAAAAATAATCAAGATAGAGAAGTTAGTGTAGATCAAAGCGTAGAGAATATTTTGAATGCCATGAAAGAAAATGAAAAGGTTAACAAGAAAAGAAAGCAAAAAAATTATTCCAATCAAAGCGGTAAAGAATGGTAAAAGTCCTTATCATACAGTTTATTTTAAGCTCTTTAGTTTTTGCTCAACAATTATCATCTACTGTAAGTAGTAACAATATTAATTTAACTGAATCTGTTATTTATACTATAAAAATTTCGGAAATAGATGAAAATCCTTCTGTAGATATACAATCGTTGAAAAATACATTTTCAATTATTGCTGGTCCAAATATTGGAAGTGAATACAGATTTATTAATGGAAAAAGATCGTCTTCGAGATCTATTTCTTGGACTTTGATACCGTTAAAAGAAGGAAAGTTAAAAATACCATCATTTGACGTAAAAGTTTTAGATAAGACTTTTACAACAAAATCTCATGAAGTTAAAGTATCAAAGCAAACTGTTGCGGATGCTGCAAAAGATTTATTTTTGGAATTAAAAGTAAGCAAAAAAAATGTTGTAGTAGGTGAGCAAATTATATTGTCTTATACTTTCTATACAAGAGTGGCGTCAAAAGTTCTTTCAACTGAATTTCCCGAATACAATGATTTTTGGGTTGAAAAATTATTTGATCCTGCAGGAATGCAATTTACCCCTGAAAGTTGGAAAGACATTGAAATAGAGGGTTTTAATTATAAATCATTAAAAATTTACGAAGTAGCTTTGTTCCCATTGCAGGTAGGAGAATTTGATTTAGAATCAATGATTATGAAGATTGAGACAAAAAATAAAGATTCTTCATTTAATAGACTTTTTTGGGAAGATCCTTTTTTTGATACATTCTCCCAAAGAACAAAGGCGAAAATCTTAGTCTCTGATCCTGTATCTATAAAAGTTTCTTCAATAGGGAATGCTCCTGTTGGTTTTACTGGGGCTGTAGGCAAGTTTAATGTTTCAACAATGCTTTCAGAAACTAGCATTGACGAAGGTTCTCCTACAGTTTTAAAAGTGATTCTTGAAGGAGAGGGAAATCTAGAAAATATAGGGCGACCAAAAATAAATTTTCCAAGTGATATAGATATTTTTGAAGGAGAAACCACAATTTCTAAAGATATATCAAGCAATCTATCGGGTTCAATCACTTGGAAATACAATTTAATACCTAGAAAAAACGGCTTATATCAAATTGATGCTGTAAAGATTCCATATTACAATTCTTCTACTAGATCATGGTCAAGTACTATGTCTGCGCCTTTGAAATTAAATATAAATAAAAGTACTGTTTTTGACATCAGTGATAAGGATATCATTTCACAAAATTCTAAAATTATGGTTTACAATAAGTTGGGAAATCAAAGATGGATATCTAATTCAGATCTTGTAGCTGAAAAAAGTATAATATATATTTTTGCTATATCATTCTTTCTTTTTTTACTGCCTTTTTATAAAAATAATTTTAAAATATTAAAAAGTAGAATTACAGCCTTTATTTCTTTTAAATCAGCTTTAAATAGCGCAGTAAATAGTTTAAGAAATACAAATTCTGTGTTCATTGATGGACCAAGAATAATTACTAATTTTTTTTACAAGAAGAAAATAATTAAATCAATGAATGTAGACATATCAACTTTAAAAAATGACTCTAAGAAAAAAATAAAAAAAGAAGATTTTGAACTCTTAGCAAACTTTCTTGATGATTGCCAAAGAAAGACATATTCGCAATTAGATCATGTGGAAAACAACAGAAAAGCCGTAAATATTTTAATTAAAACTTTAACTAAAATTGATACATATGTTTAAAAAAAACTATATAGTTCTGTTATTTTTTTCTTCATTGTATGCGCAATCTTTAGACAAGCTATTTACTGATGGCAATAATTACTTTAATAAAAACCTATATAGCAGAGCAATTGAAAATTATAATCAAATACTTGATAATGGATTTTTTACTCAAGATTTATATTTGAATTTAGGTAATGCATATTTTGAAGTTGAAGATTATGGAAATGCTAGATGGTCTTTTGAGATGGGCCTTAAACTCAATCCATTGAACGAAGATTTAAATAACAACAACAACGTTAATAAGTTATTTATAGAAAATTATATTGAAGTTCCAAAGGATTCTATTTTAGATAATGTAAACGCATTTTATCAATTATTATCAATTAATCAATTCATATTGGTGAATGCAATATTAATTCTAATTACATCTATGTTATTTTTTATCTATAGGTTATTTGAAATTCAAATATTTAAAAAATTATTTACTTATTCTTTAATTCTTTCATTCACATTTATTCTACTTACATTTACAAAAAATTTATGGGACAAAAATAATAAATTCGGAATAATTACAAAAAATGAATCTGTTCTTTATTCTGCGCCATATAAAAATGAATCAATTGAGATTTCAACATTATACAATGGCAATAAGGTTAAAATTTTACAATCAACTGATTCATGGTTTGAAATATCTTCATTTGATGGAAGAAAAGGTTGGATTAGAGCTCAAGATATAAGAAATTTGTATTGATATGAGATATTTTCTTCTAGTTTTATTTATTAGTATTGGCATGTGCCAATCTGACTTTATTAAACCAAGTGATTTTAATGATAACCCTCCAAAATTTCCTAGTGTTCTGTTGCCATCTTTTTCAAGCTCTGAATCTCTTATTTCAGATAGCACTAAAGCGTTCAATAATTTTGTTAGAGGATATAGAGTTCAAGTAATGATATCTCAAGATGAAAATGAATTAATTAAACTTAAAAATACACTTCTGCAATCTTTGAACGAGGATATATATATTATTTTTGAACTACCTAATTACAAGCTAAGAATCGGTGATTTCATTAGTAGAAAAGAAGCTGAAAGTTTTCAAGAAAAAATTGTAAAACTTGGATACCGTACTGCCTGGGTAGTTCCTACCATGATTGAGATGGAAATCTAATGGCTGGTCACAGTAAGTGGTCAACAATCAAAAGAAAAAAAGGAGCCTTAGATCAAAAGAGGGGTAAAATTTTTTCAACAATTAGCAAAGAAATCACTGTTTCCGCAAGATTGGGAGGTAAAGAAATTGACTCTAATCCAAGGTTAAGACAAGCTATAAAAAAAGCAAAATCATTGAATATGCCAAACTCTAATATTGATAAAGCGATTAAGAAAGGTGTTGGAGAATTAGATAATGTAATAATAGAAGAAGTATCATATGAAGGTTACGGTCCATACGGTGTTGCTGTTTTAATAGAAGCAATAACAGACAATAAAAATAGAACTGTTGCAGATGTACGTCATGCTTTATCAAAATTTGGAGGCTCATTAGGTCAATCTGGAAGTGTGTCGTGGAATTTTGAAAGAAATGGGATTATTTTAATTGATAAAAAGCAAGTAGTAGAAGATGATATATTTGAATTTTCTGTAGAAAATGATTGTAATGAATTTTTTATAGATGAAGAATATTATAGATTACATTTTAATTCTCAAGATTTATATAGCAAAATTGATAAACTTGAAAAAATGGATATTGAAATAGATTCATCTTTTTTAGCATTTATACCCAAAGATTTAATCAGTCTTTCACCAGATGAAAATAATAATTTTGAAAAATTTATTGATTTTCTTGAAGGGTTAGAAGATGTTCAGAATGTTTTTTCAAATCATAATTTTGGAGAATCGTAATGATAATCATTGGTTTTGATCCTGGACTTACAAACACTGGTTATGCAGTTTTAACAAAGAAAAAAAATGAAATACAATTGCTTGAATGTGGTTTAATATCTCCAAAGAAAAGTAAAATTATTTCTGAAAGATTATATACTATATTTTTTGAGTCTAACAGTTTGTTAGAAAAGTTTAAACCAGACCATGTTTCGGTTGAGAATGTTTTTTTTGGAAAAAACATTCAGTCTGCTATTAAATTAGGTCAAGCTAAATCTGCAGTGATGTTAGCAGCAGAGCATAATAAGATTAAATCGACTGATTTTAGTCCTAGAGAAATAAAGCAGTCTATTGTTGGTAATGGCTCAGCTTCAAAAGAACAGGTTGCATTTATGGTTAAAAAAATATTTAAATTAGATGACGAAGTTTTAAAAAAAAACGATATCTCAGATGCAATAGCGGTTGCATGGTGCGGATTAAATAGGATATAAATGATTGACTCAATTTCAGGAAAAATTTTTAAAAAAGAACCAACATCTGTTTACGTACAGAATGGGGGTATAGTATTTAATTTATCAATATGTTTAAGAGATTATGAAAAGCTACCTTCAGTAGGAGATAATGTCTTCATCTATACTTATTTAAATGTTAAAGAAAATTTAATGGAACTTTATGGTTTCATGGATTTGGAGCGTAGATCGCTATTTTCAAATCTATTGGATGTCTCAGGTATAGGCCCTAGAACAGCTATAAATTTACTATCTAATGCATCAGTTTCTAGCTTTAAGGACAATATAATTTCGGAAGACGTAAAATCTTTAAGTTTGATACCTGGTATTGGCCCTAAGACAGCCAAAAGAATAATTTTGGATATCAAAGAAAAACTATCAACACACATTGTTTCTCAAAATAATATTGATAGCTCTAAGGTAGATTTTTCATATGAAGATATTTATACCGCCCTATCATCTTTAGGTTATAAAAAATCTCAAATTGATAAATCTATTAAAAAGTTAAATGAAGAAGGTTTTTATAAGGGTGATATTGAGAGTGTCATTAAAAGAATTTTGGCAACCATTAGATGAGCAACTATCAAAAAACTGAATTATACAGTATTCATAAAAAACTAAATGCCAAGCTTGTACCTTTCTCAGGTTTTTGGATGCCTTTACAATATTCTAGCATAGTTAAAGAACACCATCATGTAAGAAGCTCCTGCGGTTTATTTGATGTTAGTCATATGGGAGAATTTATTGTACATGGAAAAAATTCTGAAAAATTTATTCAAAAGGTAACAACTAACGATGTATCTAAATTAAGTCCTGGTAAGGTTCAATATAGCGTATTCTGCAATTATAGCGGTGGTATAATTGATGATTTGCTAATCTATAATTTAGGTAGTCACTATATGTTGGTAGTTAATGCTTCAAATATTGAAAAAAATTTTAAATGGTTAAAATCAAATTTAATTGAAGATGTTTCTATTGTTGACAAGTCTGATCAAATTTCTTTGCTAGCTCTGCAGGGGCCTGATTCTCAAAAATTCCTTCAAAAATTATATCCTGATATTTTAAAATTAAAGTATTACGAAACTTTGTTACCAGATTCTGAAAAAGTGGTTGTTGCTAGAACCGGCTATTCAGGTGAATTGGGTTTCGAGATTTATGCACCTAATTCTAAAATTGTCGAAATTTGGAATGATTTGCTGTCAATTTCTAAAGATATTCATCCAGTAGGTCTAGGTTGTAGAGATTCTTTAAGGCTTGAGATGGGATACTGTCTTTATGGTAATGAATTAAATGAAGAAATTAACACTGTTGAAGCTGGACTTTCGTGGATAACTAAATATGATACAGATTTTATTGGATCACAAAATATCAAAGATAATGTATCAAAAAAACTAATAGCAATTTCGTCTGAAGAAAGAGCAATTCCAAGGTCAGGTTATAAATTATATTCGACCCAAAAAAAAGAAATTGGTATAATTTCTAGCGGTGGAATGTCTCCAAGTCTCAAGAAAGGAATTGCTTTGGCATATATTGATATAGATTTTAAAAATGATAGAGAGTTTTTAGTTGGAATTAGAGATAAATTTTTTACTTTTAATAAAACAAAGCTTCCGTTTTATAAAGATGGTACTTATTTAAAATGACAGATAAGATTAGAATTCAAATTATAGGCTGGTTACTTTTAGTTTTGTCATTGCTTTTTCTCGGCTCTATGATAAGCTATGACTTATCTGAAGAACCTTCGCTGATAGCTCAAAATATTAATAATCCATTTAATATATTTGGAGTTTATATAGGTTTTTATTTTATGAAGTTAGGTTTTGGATATGCTGCATTATTTTTTCCAATATCTTTAGCTACAATAGCCTATTATTTAATTACAAATTTCTCAATAGATGTCTTTAAACTGGTTAGATATCAAATAATTTTTTTAATAATCAGTTCTATGGTTTTAGGCTTTATTGAAAACTTTGATTCAATTATAGTTTTAGAAAAAATTGATGACTACAATTACTCTGGACTTTTAGGCGGACTTTCCCTTGGACTCATTTATGACTGGACAGGTTTATTTGGTTCTATATTAATCCTATTTTCATCAATAATGATTTCAATAATATCATTTTTTAGAATTGATACTTACAGCTATTTAAAAATGGTTCCACAATTTCTTAAAAAAATTATTTCTAATATCAATTTTGACATTAAAAGTTTTTTGCCAGCCATCAAAAAGCAAGATAAACATCAGGAAAAGGATAGAATTATAAAAGACGAATCATTTCTTGAAGATATAAATACAGATGATGAAGAAGAGATTGAAAAACAAGTTTTGGATGGCGTAAATGATAGGCAAGAAGATAACATAAATAACAAACATGAAAATCAGATAGAATATGATATTCCATCTCTTTCAGAAGATGGTGTAGATCAAAAAGATGAATACTCAGAAATTTCAATAGAAAAAGCAATAATTGAAAAAGAGGCTGAAATAGATAATCAAAGGAATAAATCTATCTTGAAGAAAGAATGGGAATTTCCTTCAACAGATATTCTTCATTCATTGGATGAATTAAGCGAAGTGAATGAAGATGATATCAGAGAAAGATCTGAATTATTAAAAAATTCACTTTCAAATTTTGGTGTTGAAGGTAGTTCAGGGGCCATAAAAACTGGACCAATTATTACCTTATTTGAAATTCTACCAGCAGAGGGTGTAAGAGTAAATAAATTTGTTCAGCTTTCTGATGATATAGCAAGAGTAATGGAAGCTCAAAGTGTTAGAGTCTTAGCGCCAATTCCAGGTTCAAATCATGTTGGAGTAGAGATTCCTAATCAAGACCCTCAAACAATATTTTTAAAAAATGTAATAAATTCTGAAAAATATCTAAAGTCTAAAGCAAAATTAAAACTTGCCATTGGAAAGGGAACATTAGGAGATATTTCTATTTTAGATTTAGTAGAAATGCCACACCTCTTAATTGCAGGTACAACAGGTTCTGGAAAATCAGTTTCACTAAATACTATAATTGTTAGCCTGCTTTATCAATTAAAACCTGAAGAAGTAAAGTTTGTGATTATTGATCCTAAAAAAGTTGAAATGTCATTGTACAGGGGTCTAGAAAATCATTATTTATTGAAATTTAACGGTATTGATGAGTCAATTATTACTAAAAAAGATAATGCCATTCTCGCATTAAGATCCCTTGAAAAAGAAATGGATTCAAGATATGATCTTTTAGCAGAAGCAGGAAAAAGAAATATTTCTGAATATAATGATATGATGAAAAAATCTAAGAAAGATTTAATGCCTTATATTGTTTTAATGATTGATGAGCTAGCTGACCTTATGATGTACAGTCCAAGAGATGTGGAGGCTCCTATTGCAAGGCTAGCACAGCTTGCAAGAGCTGTAGGTATTCACTTAATAGTTGCTACTCAAAGACCTTCCGTTGACGTTATTACGGGTGTTATAAAGGCAAATTTTCCAGCTAGAATTGCATTTCAAGTAGCAACAAAAATTGACTCTAGAACAATATTAGATGAGAATGGGGCAGACAAGTTAATTGGAAAAGGTGATATGTTATATCAAAAACCAGGATCTCCAGCTCCTGTAAGAATGCATGGTGCATTTATAACATTAAAAGAAATTGAAGATTTGGTTCAGCATATTAGTTCTCAACCTAAACCAAATGAGGTTATAATTGATACTTATAAAGAGGAAACTAGTTCAATTATAGATGGTGAGGAAGGTATTAATGATGACTTGCTCTATAAAGCAATTGAAATTATTGTTATGAGCAAGCAAGGATCTATTTCTTTGCTTCAAAGAAGGTTGTCTGTGGGATATTCCAGGGCAGCTAGATTAATTGATGAGATGGAAAGATTAAAAATTGTAGGCCCTTTTACAGGAAGTAAAGCTAGAGAAGTATTGGTTGACGAATCTTATCTTGAAACAATTAATGAAGAATAGCATAAAAATTATATTTTTGTCTTTTTGCTCATTGTTTGGAAATGATATAAAAGATATCGAAATCAAAAATTTTTTTAAAAATTTAGATAATAAAACAGTTAATCTTCAGATTAATCATTCATCTGATAGCTATAAGGCAAGCCTATCAATAACCGTTGATAAGATTTTTTTTGATACTTCGAAATTCGATGGAATGGTTTCTGTTTTTTCAGGGGACACTATATCTTCATACGACTCAAAAGACAATATTATTATTTTAGAAAACGCTGAAAAAAATTTATTAGAATTTTTTGATTATGAAAACTTTGAAAACGCCGAATTAATTAAAATTGATATCAGTAATAAATATTTATTATATCATTACAACTATATGGATAATAAACTATTTATTAAATTTGATACTAAAAGAAAGCAAGTTTATTCAATTTCATTTACTCAATTTGATGAGATTGTTTTTGATTGTTTAGTTGGTAGTATAGAAAGTTTTAAGAATCCTTTATTTGATTTAAAAGTGAATGACGATTGGAAAACTATCGACTGGAGATCAATTTAAATGTTTGATGCAATTTTTTTAGATAGAGATGGAACAATAAGTCATGATCCTTATGGATATATAAACAAACTTTCCGATTACCACTTCTTTGACTATACCTTTGAAGCTTTAAATTTATTCAAAAACTATACAAAAAAATTTGTTATTGTTACTAATCAGTCTGGTCTGTCAACTGGCAAAATTGACTTAAAAAATTTAGAAGAAATTCATAATCATATTTATGAAGAGTTTGAAAAAAGACATTTACCACTTAAAAAAATTTATTTTTCAGACAATTACGAAGAAGGATATGATTCAATGAGAAAGCCTGGTATAGGAATGTTTAAAAAAGCATCTGAAGAATTTCAGATAAATCTTTCTAACTCTTTAATGATAGGAGATTCTATAGTTGATGCTGAAGTTGGAAAAAGGTTAAATATGAAAACTATTTTCTTGTTGACTGGTATGGGTAATGATTACATAACACAAGTCAAATCGACCTGTAACGTAGATTTAGTTTCAAAAGATTTATTGGAAGCAGCAAAGGATATAAAATTAATATTGGAGTAATATCTGGGGGAAGCTCAGAAGAGCGTTTAGTTTCAATTAAAACCGGTGAAGCTGTTTTGGAAGCGTGTATTCAGTTAGGTTATAAAACATCTCAATACATTCTAAATCAAAATTCAATTATTGATATTCAAGACAAATTGACAGATCATGACTTTATATTTATTGCATTGCATGGATCTTTTGGTGAGGACGGTTCTATTCAGTCAATTTTATCTGAAATGAATATTCCTTATAACGGCTCAAATGAAAAATCATCTAAAATTTGTTTTGATAAGGCTGAAACAAAAAAAATTGTAATAGGAGAAGGTATTGACTCTCCAAAATATTATCATACTTCATCTAATTCATGTAATGATCATTTTGATTTTTCAGCAGAAAAATATGTTGTAAAACCTAATGCTCAAGGTAGTTCTGTGGGCTTTAATATTGTTAATGATTTAAGTAAAATTAATGATGTTATTGATATAGCTCTAGATTTTGATAGATCTGTATTAATTGAAGAATTTATCAACGGCAGAGAGATTACAGTTTCTGTTTTAGGGGAAGAATCCTTGCCAGTAATTGAAATTAAACCTAAGTCTGGAGTTTATGATTACAATTCAAAATATATTATCGGAGAAACAGATTATATTTGTCCGGCAGAAATGAATTCAGTTAAATATCGGTCTGTTCAAGACTGTGCATTGAAAATACATAAAATGTTAAGTTGTGATGTATATTCAAGAGTAGACTTTAAGTTTTTTGATAATAAGTTTTATTTTCTAGAAATAAATACTTTACCTGGAATGACAAAAACTAGCCTATTTCCAAAGGCAGCAAAACAACATGGACTTTCTTTTAAAAAATTAATAGAAAAAATTATTAAATTGTCTTTAGAAAAATGACTTTAAAACTTTACAACTCTTTAACAGGAAAAAAAGAATCCTTCAAACCTAAATCTGAAAATGAGGTTAAAATTTATGGATGCGGTCCTACAGTTTATGATGTTCCGCACATTGGAAATTTTAGAACATTTACTTTTTATGATTTGATAAATAGAGTGCTTAAAATGAACGGTTTTTCAACTTCTACAGCAGTTAACATTACAGATATTGATGATAAAATAATTAATCGAATAATTGAAGAAAAATCATCACTAAAAGAAATAACTTCGAGATATGAAAAATCGTTTCATGAAATATCTCGCACTTTGAATATTTTTCCAAATGATTACAATCCAAAGGCTACAGATTTTGTTGAAAAAATGATTGAGTTTATTCAAAGACTAATCAATGAAGGTTTTGCATATGAGTCAAATAATAGTGTTTATTTCATTGTTGAAAAAGACCTTAATTATGAAAGGTTTGTGGGTCTCAAGTTTGAAGATTTAGATTATTTAAAAATCAATAAAAATAAGGATAAAAGGTTTGTTGGTGATTTTGCATTGTGGAAGTCTTGGAGCAAAAATGATGGTGATATTTTTTGGGATAGTCCATGGGGAAAGGGTAGGCCTGCATGGCATACTGAGTGTGCAGTTATGATTGAAGATCTTTTTGATGGAGAGATTGATATTCATTGTGGAGGCATTGATCTGAAATTTCCTCATCATGAAAATGAATGCGCTCAAATTGAATCTCTAAGTGGAAAAAAAATAGCCAATTACTGGCTTCATGCAGAACACTTAAATATAGATGACGAAAAAATGAGCAAATCTTCAGGAAATTTTGTTTCAGTTAATACAATGATTAAAGAAAACGGACCTAGCGCGGTTAGACTTTTTCTTTTATCAGCTCATTATAGAACAAAAGTATCTTTTAATCTTAAAAAGCTTGATGAGAGCAAAAAAATGATTGAAAAAATTACAAGATTTTCAAATAACTTTGATTTATTAACCATTGATAATGTGGAGATGAAATTTAGCGCTGAACATTTAGCATTTATAAATGCTTTAAACGATGATTTAAATACAGCTGAAGCTCTAGGTATTTTCTTCAGTTTTATAGCTAAAATGAATAAAAAAATAACTTCAAGTTCGATAAATGAATCTGAAAAAGAAAAATCTTTAATTTTTTTAAAACTTTTTAATTCAATTTTTGATGTAATTGACTTTGATCGTTCAAAGAAACAAAAACCTCCAAAAAATGTACAAGATTTATTATTTTCTCGTCAAGAGGCTAGGAATAATAAAGATTGGAAAAAGTCTGACATATTGCGAGATAAATTGAAATCAATGGGGTGGTATGTTGAGGATACTGCTACCGGTCAAAAACTGCTCGAAAAGAAATAATTTGTTTTCCTACTAATTCTTCTTATATTTCGTCGCTTTTGCCTACGCGTGCGTGTACATATACATTGCCGGTGTAGCTCAGTTGGTAGAGCAGCTGATTTGTAATCAGCGGGTCGGGGGTTCAAATCCTCTCGCCGGCTCAGTTTTTAGGGGCATAAGCTAGGTATTTGAAAATTTTTTTGATCTTACTATCAGGATTGAGTAAGGGATTTCGGGCAAATGGCCGAGTGGTTAAAGGCAGCAGACTGTAAATCTGCCGACGTAAGTCTACGGAGGTTCGAATCCTTCTTTGCCCACAGGATTTGCGAGTGTAGCTCAGTTGGTAGAGCATCAGCCTTCCAAGCTGAGGGTCGCGCGTTCGAATCGCGTCACTCGCTCAATATTTGCCTGCGTAGCTCAGTAGGTAGAGCACTTCGTTGGTAACGAAGAGGTCACCGGTTCAATCCCGGTCGTAGGCTCAAAAAAAGAAAATTAAAAAAATTGTATAAAAACAAGGAGATAACATAATGGCTAAAGAAACATTTGTTAGAAATAAGCCTCACTGTAATATCGGTACTATCGGTCACGTTGACCATGGTAAGACTACTTTGACTGCTGCAATTACACAAACTCAGTCTAATTTGGGTTTAGCAGCTAAACGTGATTTTGATACTATTGATAATGCACCTGAGGAAAAAGAAAGAGGTATTACAATTTCAACTTCACACGTTGAATACGAGACAGCTAATCGTCATTACGCACACGTTGACTGTCCTGGTCACGCCGACTACATCAAAAACATGATTACAGGTGCAGCTCAAATGGATGGAGCTATTCTTGTTGTTAGTGCAGCTGACGGTCCTATGCCTCAAACTAGAGAACACGTATTGCTTGCTCGTCAGGTAAATGTTCCTAGTATTGTAGTATTTATGAATAAGGTTGACCAAGTTGACGATCCTGAATTGTTAGAGTTGGTTGAAATGGAATTAAGAGATCTTTTAAGCGAATACAAATTCGATGGAGATAATACTCCTATCGTTAAAGGTAGCGCTTTAAAAGCTCTTGAAAATCAAGACGACGCTGAGTCTGTTAAATGCATTGGTGAGCTTATGGAAGCTTGTGATTCATTTATTCCTCAGCCTGAGCGTGCAATTGATCAACCATTTTTGATGCCTGTTGAAGATGTATTCAGTATTACTGGTAGAGGTACTGTTGGTACTGGTAGAATCGAGTCAGGTAAAGTTAAAGTTGGTGAAGAAGTAGAAGTTGTTGGTCTTGATAACAAGATTGGTACAACAATTGTTACTGGTGTGGAGATGTTTCAAAAAACACTTGATGAGGGTGAAGCTGGAGATAATGCTGGCTTGCTTTTAAGAGGTGTTGAAAAAGAAGACCTTAAAAGAGGCGTTGTTCTTGCAGCTAAAGGATCTATTACCCCTCACACTAAGTTCAAAGCTAACGTATATGTTTTGAAAAAAGAGGAAGGTGGAAGACACACTCCATTCTTTAATAACTATAGACCTCAGTTTTACTTTAGAACTACTGATGTAACTGGTGTTGTAACATTACCTGAAGGTACAGAGATGGTTATGCCAGGAGATAATATAGAAATGAATGTTGAATTAATTACACCGATTGCTATGAATCAAGAGCTAAGATTCGCTATTAGAGAAGGTGGACACACTGTAGGAGCTGGAGTAGTTACTACCGTACTTGACTAATGGCTGGAAATAGTAAAAGAGCAATTGTAAGACTTGAGAGTACTGCAGGGACAGGGTATCGCTATACTGTTACGAAAAATAAGAGTAAGCATCCTGATAAACTTCAATATAAGAAGTTTGACCCTGTAGCTCGCAAGCATGTTCTTTTTAAAGAAATTAAATAGCAAATAGGTGAGTAGCTCAATTAGGTAGAGCATCGGTCTCCAAAACCGGGGGTTGCGGGTTCAATTCCTGCCTCACCTGCGAATGAAGGAAAAAAAATGTTTAAAAGAGTAAAAGATTTTTTAAATCAGGTATATTTAGAGATGAACAAAGTTTCATGGCCCTCTTATAATGAGCTTAGGGGCTCAACCTATTTAATTATAATTTTTTTCCTTTTATTTGTTGTTTTCCTTTTTGGAATTGATTGGATGATACAACGACTCATGAGAGTATTGATATGAATTGGTATAGTTTAAGAGTGATGTCAGGTAGGGAAGAGAAAGTACGTGATACTATTTTTCGCGAACTTGACTATGAAAAAGAACTAAGATCGAACGTAGAAGAGATTTTAATCCCAACAGAAAATGTTGTGGATATTAAAAATGGCAAGAAACAATTAAAGAAAAAAGTTTTTTTCCCAGGTTATGTCCTTGTAAAAATGGATATGAATAATGAGACTAAATTCTTTATTGAGAGCATGGATGGTGTTATGAGCTTTGTTGGCCCAAAAGGAAATCCGCAAGCATTAAATGATTCAGAGATTAAAAGAATTATTGGTAGTAGTGCTGATGGTGATGACGAGGTCGCTGGTGAAATCGAAGAGATTCCGTTTAAGGTTGGAGACTCTGTTAAAGTTATTGACGGGCCGTTCAAAGAATTTAATGGTTTGGTTCAAGAGATTAATGATTCAAACAGAATTAAAGTTAATGTAAATATTTTTGGTAGACCTACTCCGATAGAATTGAGTATGCATCAAATATTAATTGAAAGTTAAAGATGGCAGGAAAAGAAAAAACAGGTTTAATTAAGTTACAGATTGCAGCAGGTCAAGCAAATCCTGCGCCACCTGTAGGTCCAGCATTAGGGCAACACGGTGTAAATATTATGGATTTTTGTAATGCTTTTAATGAAAAAACAAAAGAGTTGCAAGGAATGTTAACTCCGGTAATTATTACAGTTTATAAAGATAGATCTTTTACTTTTGAAACAAAATCTCCACCTGCATCTACCTTAATTATGAAAGAGTTGAAGATGAAAAAAGGTTCTCAAGAGCCAAACAAAGACAAAGTTGGTAAAATTACAATGTCGCAGTGCAAAAAAATTGCTGAAATTAAAATGAAAGATTTAAACTCGCATACATTAGACCAAGCGGCTGAAATGATAGCAGGAACTGCAGTTAGTATGGGAATTGAGGTGGAAAAATGAAGGTAACTAAATTTTCAAAATCTGTTAACGAAAAAATTGATTCATCAAAAGTGTACAATATTGATGAGGCAGTAACCTTGTTAATGAATTTTAAAAGAGAAGCTTTTAGTGAATCTGTAGATGTTGCTTTTAATCTAGGAGTTGATCCTCGTCATGCGGAAGAAAACATTCGCTTGAGTATAAGTTTGCCACACGGCATAGGAAAAGACGTATCAGTTTTAGCTATAGTCAATGTAGATAAAGAGGCCGAAGCGAAAGAAGCAGGAGCTGATTTTGTTGGTAAAGATGAATTTTTAGATAAAATTAAGGGTGGATGGACAGATGTAGATAAAATTGTAGTTACCCCCGATTTGATGGCAGAGCTTGGTAAGTTAGGTAAAGTGTTGGGACCAAAAGGGTTAATGCCAAATCCAAAATCTGGAACTGTAACAAATGATGTTGCTCAAGCCATAAAAGAATTAAAAGCTGGTAAATTAGACGCAAGAGTTGAAAAGAATGGAATTTTACATTCTTCAATAGGGAAAACCTCTTTTTCTGAAGATCAAATAAAGGAAAATTTCCAAACAATGCAATCAGCTGTTATGTCAGCAAAGCCAAACTCATTCAAAGGGAAGTATTTGAAGTCTGTAAGTATATCATCAACTTTAGGCCCTGGAATTAAAATAGGAACAGAATAATTATGCCAAGTAATAAAAATATTGAAGCAGTTAAAAATTTGACAGAAAAGCTTGATAAAGCAAAAGCAATATACTTTACTGATTATATCGGTCTTGATGTTGTAAGCATTACAAAATTAAGAAAAGAATTTGTTGCCAAAGATGTTGAATTTACTATTGCAAAAAACACATTGATAAAATTAGCTGCAAAGGATATCGGTATGGATGGTTTGGATGATTTTTTAAATGGTCCAACAGCTATGGCGTTAAGTTATGACGAGCCAACTGATCCTGCTAAAGTAATAAAGAATTTTTTAAAAGATTTTGATAAGCCTGCTGTAAAAGGCATGATACTTGATGGACAAGTTTTTCAAGGAGAAGAGTTTGAGAAGATTGCAAACCTTCCTTCAAAAGAACAATTATTGTCTAAATTGGTAGGAATGCTAAACTCTCCAATGTCAAAACTAAGCAGTACATTGGGAAGTCCTATTTCTGGCTTATTAGGAGCACTTGAACAATTAAACTCAAAGAAAGGTAGTTAAAATGAGCGTTAAAAGAGAAGATGTATTAAAATATCTTGAAGAAGCAAATATGATTGAAATATCTGAGCTTGTAAAAGACATAGAAGATAAGTTTGGTGTAACTGCTGCTGTACCTGTTGCAGCTGCTGCTGGAGGAGCTGCTGAAGGCGCTGCTGAAGGTGGAGAGCAAAGCAGTTTTAATGTTGTCCTGTCTGCGGCTGGGCAATCAAAAATCTCTGTTATTAAAGTTGTAAGAGAGATTACAAGTCTAGGATTAAAAGAAGCTAAAGAATTGGTTGATTCTGCTCCCAAGGCTATTAAAGAAGGCGTCGATAAAGATGAGGCTGAATCACTTAAGTCTCAACTTGAAGAAGCCGGAGCTACAGTAGAATTACAGTAATAATACAAGTAAGTATAATTAATTAACCAATTTTTTGGAGGTACAACTATCTTGAAACTAGATAAGATAAACATTAGACATAATTTTGAGAAAATAAAAACTACCACCGAATTTCCAGATCTATTAGATCTGCAAGTCGGCTCATTCCATGATTTTTTACAGGAAGGTGTAAAACCTAAAGAAAGAGAAATGTTCGGATTGCATGAAGCCTTTGCTTCAATCTTTCCCTTGCAGGATAATCATGAAAATTATATTCTTGAATACAAAAGCTACACTATTGGAAAGCCAAGATACTCTCCGAGTGAATGCTCAGATAGAGGTATTACATTTAATGTTCCTCTAACCGTACAATTAAGGTTGAAAATTACTGATGAAAAGGATAAAAAGAAATTTTCACAAGTAATTGATCAGGATGTGTATTTTGGTAATATGCCTTACATGACTGATAAAGGTACCTTTATTATCAATGGAGCCGAAAGAACAGTTGTAACACAATTGCAAAGATCTCCTGGAGCATTCTTTGATCAAAAATTCCATCCTAATGGAGCAAAGCTGTATAATGCTAGAATTATACCAATTAGAGGTTCATGGATAGACTTTACTACTGATATTAATGATGTACTATTTACTATCATTGATAGAAAAAGAAAGTTTCCAGCAACTTTGCTTTTAAGATCTTTAGGTTTTAGCTCAGATGAGGATATTTATAATGCCTTTGGTTTAATTCAAGATCTTAATCCTTCAAAAATTGACGAAGATAAGTTAAGTCATTTTGTTGTCATTGAAGATATTATTAATCACGAAACTGGAGAACTTTTTGTTGAAAGCGGAAAAGAGTTAAATGAGTCAATTGTTAAAACTTTAAAGAAAAATAAAGCAAAATCTATTAAGGTTGTTGATGTTAGAAATAATATTGACAGCATGATGTTGCATAATACTATCCAAAAAGATCCAACAAAGTCCACAGAAGAGGCTTTAGTTCGTGTTTATTATCTCTTGAGAGGTAGCGAAGCTCCAAGTCCTGAATCTGCTGAAAAATTCATTCATAGAATGTTCTTTTTTCCTAAGAAGTATGATTTAGGTCAGGTTGGAAGATATAGGCTTGATAAGCAGTTTAATTTAGATAATACAGGTAAAGATGCAGTCTTAACTCATGATGATTTCTTAATTACATTAAAATTTTTAATTCAGATGAGAAAAGGTTTGAGAGCTCCTGATGATATCGATCATTTAGGTAATAGAAGAGTTAGAACAGTTGGTGAACAGCTTAAAGTTCAATTTAATTCAGCGCTTGCAAGAATGGTTAGAACAGTTTATGAGCGTATGAATTTGAGAGAGTCTGAAACTATTACTCCGCAAGACTTAATCAATTCAAGGTTAGTAACTACTGTCATCAACACCTTCTTTGGTACTAGTCAATTATCTCAATTTGGTGATCAAACTAATCCATTAGCAGAAATAACTCATAAAAGAAGAATTTCTTCACTTGGACCTGGTGGATTATCAAGAGAAAGAGCTGGCTTTGAAGTAAGAGATGTCCACTATACCCATTATGGAAGATTGTGCCCAATTGAAACACCAGAGGGGCCAAATATTGGTCTGATTTCTTCTTTAGCATTAATGGCTAAAATCAATAGACATGGTTTTATTGAGGCTCCATATAGAAAGATTGATGATAAAACCCTTACAAGTAAGGTTCAGTATTTATCAGCTGACGATGAAGATAGATCAAATATTGCTCAATCTGGATTAGAGGCCGACAAAAAAGGTCTTATTTCTGAATCAAAAATCAGAGTTCGTTCAAAAGGAGATTTTCCTATTGTTGACGCTGACCAGGTTCATTATTCAGATATTGTACCAAATCAAATATTAAGTGTTGCAGCAGCTTTAATACCTTTTGTTGAACATGATGATGCTAACAGAGCTCTAATGGGTTCTAATATGCAACGTCAATCTGTTCCGCTTTTAAAAACAGATGCACCTATCGTTGCTACTGGAATGGAAAAAGTTGTAGCAAGAGATTCTAAGTCTGTATTGCTTTCTCCAGTAAGTGGAAAAGTTGTACATGTAGATGCTAAAAAAATTATCATTAAAGATAGTAATTATAAGCATGGTTCTTTGTTAAAGCAGGATGAAGATCTTAGAACTGTCGAGCTAATCAAATATTCTAGATCTAATCAGAATACTTGTTACAATCAAAAAGTATTAGTTGGAGTTGGCGATAAGGTTAAAAAAGGAGATGTTATTGCTGATGGAGCATCCACGCAAGGCGGAGAACTTGCACTAGGAAAAAATGCTTTAATTGCATTCATGCCTTGGAATGGATACAACTTTGAAGATGCTATTGTTATTAATGAAAGACTTGTAAGAGATGATGTATTTACATCTATTCATGTTAATGAAATTGAGCTTGAAGTTAGAGATACTAAAAGAGGAGAAGAAGAATTAACTCCAGAAATCCCTAATGTAAGCGAAGAAGCGACAGCACAATTAGATGAAAATGGCTTAATTCGCGTTGGAGCTATTGTTAATGAAGATGACATCTTGATTGGTAAAGTAACTCCAAAAGGCGAGACTGATCCATCTCCAGAAGAAAAACTTTTAAGAGCCATTTTTGGTGAAAAAGCTGGTGACGTAAAAGATGCATCAAAGAAGGCTGAGCCAGGTGTTAAAGGCGTTGTTATTAAGACTGATTTATATGAAAAAACGTCTAAACAGTCTAGAGCTGAAGTTAACAAGCAAATTAAGGAGCTTCAAAAGACAAAACGTAATGATGAAAGAGAATTGCGTGCGTCAAGAGATAAACTTTTAAAAGGTCTTCTTAAGGATAAGTCAAGTTTAGGTATAAAGGACAAGAGTAATAAAGTCTTAATTAAGAAAGGTACCAAGTTAACTTTGAAAAAACTTGATTCATTAAATTTTGAACAATTTTCACATAAAGAGCCTTGGATATCAGGTCCTAAATCATGGGAAAAAATTGGTTTGATTTTTGATTCTTTTAATAGACATCTAGCTGAGCTTGAAGATAAGCTTGAAACTGATATTTTTAAGTTAAAAGAAGGCGATCAATTACAGCCGGGTATTTTAAAACTAGCTAAGGTGTATGTTGCTAATAAGAGAAAAGTTTCTATTGGTGACAAGATGGCTGGAAGACATGGTAATAAAGGTGTTATTGCAACTATTGTTCCTGAAGAAAATATGCCATTTTTAGAAGATGGTACCCCTGTAGATATTTGTTTAAATCCTATGGGTGTTCCTTCAAGAATGAATCTTGGACAGCTTTACGAAACGATGTTAGGTTGGGCAGGAAAGCGTCTAGGTGAAAGGTATGAAACTCCAGTATTTAATGGAGCTACACCGGACGAAGTTGCTGCAAAAATGAAAGAAGCAGGCTTACCAGATTCCGGTAAAGTCACTCTGTACGATGGTTTAACAGGTGAAAAAATAGATAACCCTGTTCTTGTAGGTTATCAGTACATGATGAAATTATATCATATGGTTGATGACAAGATGCATGCACGTTCAACTGGACCTTACTCGCTTGTTACTCAACAGCCGCTTGGGGGTAAAGCTCAATTTGGTGGACAGAGATTCGGTGAGATGGAAGTTTGGGCTCTTCAAGCTTATGGAGCAGCGCACATTTTAAGAGAAATCCTTACAATTAAATCAGATGATATTGAAGGAAGATCTAAAGTGTATAGCGCTCTTGTTAAAGGAGAGGATTTGCCAGATCCAACTACGCCAGAGGCATTTAATGTATTCATGAAAGAAATTCAAGGTCTTGGTCTTGATATAACTTTAGACTAAAGGAAATTATAGATGTATAAAGCAAAAAATAGTATTTCAATTAAGCTAGCCTCACCAGAAAAGATTCTTGAAGGATCTTTTGGTGAAGTATTAAAGCCAGAGACAATCAATTACAGGTCTTACAAGCCTGAAAAAGACGGTTTATTCTGTGAAAAAATCTTCGGACCTGTGAAGGATTTTGAATGTCACTGCGGAAAATATAAAGGTATCCGTTATAGAGGTATTATTTGCGACAGATGTGGAGTTGAAGTTACTACAAAAAAAGTTCGAAGAAATCGTATGGGCCATATAACCCTTGCGGTGCCAGTAGTTCATATTTGGTTTTTAAAATCTATTCCAAGCAAACTTAGTTATATCTTAGGTAAAAGCGCTAAACAGCTTGAAAGCGTTATTTATTATGAAAACTACCTGGTAATCAATCCAGGTAAAAGTGGCTATAAAAGATTTGAATTAATCGATGAAGAAGCTTTTTTAGAGCTTGATCAAGAATTCGGATTTGATGCTGTTTCTCAGGAAGAAAGAGAAGAAGAGTCATATTTCTACGCAGCAATGGGTGGGGAGGCTATAAAAGATGCTCTATCAGAGATGGATTTATTAGAATTAAAGCAAGAGTTAGAGTTGATCAGTACCACAACTAAGTCAAAGCAAAAAAGAGAAGATGCTTTAAAAAGATTAAAGGTTGTTAAAGATTTTGCAAGAGACAGAAATAATAAACCTGAATGGATGATTGTTTCAATTCTTCCAGTTATGCCTCCAGAGCTTAGACCTCTTGTTCCATTAGAAGGCGGTAGATTTGCTGCTAGTGATTTGAATGATTTATATAGAAGAATTATTATTAGAAATAATAGACTTAAACAGTTGATGGATATCCAGGCACCTGAAGTCATTCTTCGAAATGAAAAAAGAATGCTTCAAGAGTCTGTTGATGCTCTGTTCGATAATACAAAACGTAAAACTGCAATTAGAAGCGGATCTAAGAGGCCTTTAAAATCAATATCAGATATGCTTAGAGGTAAACAGGGAAGATTTAGACAAAATTTGCTTGGTAAAAGAGTTGATTATTCAGGAAGATCTGTTATTGTTGTTGGCCCAGAGTTGAAAATGACTGAATGTGGTATTCCTAAGAATATGGCACTAGAGCTATTTAAGCCTCATTTGATTAGAGAGCTTATCAGAAGAGATTTAGCTGCGACACCTAGAAGCGCCAAATTGATGATTGAAAATAAAGAATCATTTGTTTACGAAATTTTAGAAAGCGTAGTTAAAGATCACCCAGTGTTACTTAATCGTGCTCCTACACTTCATAGGCTTGGTATTATCGCTTTCCAGCCGATTTTGATTGATGGAAAGGCTATAAGAGTTCATCCATTGGTATGTTCAGCATTTAATGCTGACTTTGATGGTGACCAGATGGCTGTGCACGTACCACTTTCTATTCCATCTCAATTGGAAGCTAGAATTTTAATGATGGCAAGTCAGAATGTATTACATCCTGCTAGTGGAAAACCAATTACTCTTCCATCGCAAGATATGATTTTAGGTTGTTACTATTTAACTAGTCAAAAGAAAGGTCAAATTGGAGAAGGAAAATCCTTTGGATCTATTGATGAGGTTAAAATAGCATATGACAATGATAAAGTTGGGATGCACGCTATTGTCAATGTAAGACATAACGGAGTATGGCATAAGAATACTACTGCAGGTAGAGCAATTTTTAATTCTATAATTCCTGAAGAACTTGGTTATTACGACGAAGTTATTTCTAAAAAAAGATTAAGTTTTATCATAGGAGATTCATTTGTAAAAGCAGGTAATCAAAAAACTGTTAATCTTCTTGATGATTTAAAGGATATTGGTTTTAAAACTGCAACAAAGAGTGGTGTATCAATTTCTATCAGTGATATTATTATTCCTGAAAAGAAAAATGACATTATTGAAAAAGCAGAGAATGAAGTTGATAAAATTCAACAACGATTTGATCGTCATGTATTAACAGAAGGGGAGCGTTATAATAAAGTTATCGACGTATGGACTAAAGCAACTAGTGATGTTGCCGATGTTATGATGGACGGGATAAGATCAGACGACGAAGGTTTCAATGCACTTTACATATCTTCAGATTCTGGAGCTAGAGGAAGTGGCGACCAAATTAAACAGTTAGCAGGTATGAGAGGGCTAATGGCAAAACCTAGGAAATCTATGATTGGTGGTGGAGAAATTATCGAGAGCCCAATTCAATCAAATTTCAAAGAAGGTCTATCAGTGATGGAATACTTTATTTCTACTCACGGTGCAAGAAAAGGTCTTGCTGATACTGCTCTTAAAACAGCTGATGCTGGATATCTAACTAGAAGATTAGTTGATGTAGCTCAAGATGTTACCATCTATGAACACGACTGTAAAACAATAAACGGAATTACTGTTTCAGATTTAAAAGAAGGAGAGGAAATCGTTGAGTCTTTGGCTGAACGTATTCTTGGAAGAACATCTTCTGAAAAAATTGTTGTTGATGGAAAAACTATTGTAAAAGCAGGTGATGTTTTTGATGAAGTATTAGCTGAACAAGTAGTCAATAATAATTTTAACAGTATTAAAATAAAGTCAATTCTTACATGTGAATCAAGAAGAGGTGTATGTGCCAAATGTTATGGTTGGGATTTAACTAGAAGACAGCTTGTAACAAAAGGAACAGCTGTTGGTATTATTGCTGCTCAAAGTATTGGAGAGCCAGGTACTCAGCTTACTTTAAGAACTTTCCATATTGGTGGTACTGCTACTCGTATTGCAGAAGAGTCTGATAAAAAATCTAGAAATAGCGGTTCAGTTAAATTTAGCTCTGAATATGAATTAGCTGAAACAATCGATGAAGATGGATTTAAAGTTGTAAGATGTTTATCCAGAAGTGGAAAATTATCAATTGTTGATGCAAAAAATAATGTATTAGAAGATTTTAACGTTCCATATGGTGCGAATGTAAATGTATCTGAAGGAGATAAAATCAAAAAAGGAACAACATTATTTTCATGGGATCCTTATACGGATTTAATTCTTGCAAGACAATCTGGTGTCATTAAAATGAAAGATTTTATTGAGGGAGATACTTATCAAGAAGAAGCTGTTGACGGTGGTAAAAAACAAAAAGTTGTTACTGAATCTAAAGATAGAAGGTTAAGTCCTCAAATTGAGATTTATAGCAAAAAGGGTGACATACTATCAGGGGGTACAATTTTACCTGTAAAAGCAACTCTTATTGTAAACGATGGACAAGAAGTTGCCAAAGGTCAAACTTTAGTAAAAATACAAAAAGATGTTGGTAAATCTAGAGATATTACAGGTGGTCTACCAAGAGTAGCAGAGTTGTTTGAAGCTAGAAAGCCAGCTAATCCAGCAGTTGTAAGTGAAATTAATGGAACAGTTGAGTTTGGTGAAATCAAAAGAGGGGTTCGTAAGGTTTCTGTAATTCCTTCTAATGGTAAATCTGTTGTATATAAAATTCCTTACGGTAAACACGTTGTAGTACATGAGGGCGATTTTATATCTGCAGGGACTCCACTTTGCGAAGGTGCAATTTCTCCAGCAGACATTTTAACTATTTTAGGGCCTAACGCTGTTAGAGAGTATTTAGTTGATGAAATTCAAGAGGTATATCGACTTCAAGGAGTTGGAATTAATGACAAGCATATCGAAGTGATTGTTAATCAGATGATGAAAAAAGTTGTTATCAACGACCCAGGTGATACAATGTACTTGCCTGGCGAACGATTGGATAAACAAGATCTTTTTGCTGAAAATGATAGCATGAAAGGTATGGTTGTTGTAGATGAGTCTGGAGATTCTAATCTTGACGTTGGAACTATGATATCACAGAATGAAGTAAAAGAAATAAACAAGGAATTCAAATCTAAAGATCAAAATATCATTAAGTTTCACAAAGCTAGACAGGCAACATTTGAACCAATTTTAATGGGTATAACTCAATCTTCTCTAAATACAAATAGCTTTATTTCAGCTGCTTCTTTCCAAGAAACAACTAGAGTCTTAACAGATGCTGCTACAGCTTCAAAGACAGATCATTTGCTTGGATTAAAAGAAAATGTAGCGCTTGGAAGGTTGATTCCTGCAGGAACAGGTTTTCCTGAATTGAATAAAGTTCGTTTAACTGATGACGCAAATTTAGATAGCTCGGAAGAGCAAAGTTAACCTTAAGAAGTTTAATGATACGTTGTTGTCAAAAATGAATATTCCTACGCGTTCAAGAAAAAGTTTGATTCTTCCGTGTTATAACAATATATTCGCCGGTACTTTTAAATATTATAGGAAAGATATATGCCAACTGTAAACCAGTTAATAAGAAAGAGTAGAAAAAAAATAGTTAATAAATCTGCTAGTAGAGCGCTTGAAAAAAGCCCTCAGAAAAGAGGTGTATGTACTCGTGTATATACAACTACTCCAAAGAAGCCTAATTCTGCTTTAAGAAAGGTTGCTAGAGTTCGATTGACTAATGGTATAGAGGTTAATGCATATATTCCTGGTGAAGGACATAACCTTCAAGAGCACTCAATTGTGCTGATTGAAGGCGGAAGAGTAAAAGACCTTCCAGGAGTTAGATTTCATATTGTTCGCGGTTCATTGGACACTGCAGGTGTAAATGACAGAAAGACTAGTAGATCTCGCTATGGAGCAAAAAAACCAAAAAAATAAATTATGAGAAGAAGAAGACCAGAAAAAAGAACTATTAATCCAGATCCTAAATTTAACGATCTTCAAATATCTAAATTTATGAATTATTTATTGACAGACGGTAAAAAGGGGATTGCTGAAAAGATTCTATATGATGCTTTTGATATTGTAAAAGATAAAAGTAAAAAAGATCCTGTTGATATTTTTAAGAAAGCTCTAAATAACGCTGCTCCCCATGTAGAAGTAAAGTCAAAAAGAATTGGCGGTGCTACATATCAAGTACCGATAGAGGTCCCTACTAGAAGACAGTTTTATCTTGCATCTCAATGGATAATCGAAAGTGCAAAGAAAAGATCTGGTAGCGCTATGTCTAATAGACTAGCAGGTGAAATCCTTTCAGCTTCAAACAATGAAGGCTCTGCTATTAAGAAAAAAGAAGATACGCATCGTATGGCTGAAGCGAATAAAGCATTCGCACATTTTGGAAGAGGAAGATAATGTCATCTGATTTAAGAATAGTAAGAAATATAGGAATTATGGCACATGTTGATGCTGGTAAAACAACTTTGACTGAAAGAATGTTATATTACGCTGGAAAAACTCACAAAATTGGTGAAGTTCATGATGGTGCAGCTACGATGGATTGGATGGAGCAGGAACAAGAAAGAGGTATTACTATTACCTCCGCTGCCACAACTTTTTATTGGGATAAGAATAGAGTTAATTTAATCGACACACCTGGTCACGTAGACTTTACTATGGAAGTAGAAAGATCTTTAAGGGTTCTTGATGGTGCAGTTGCTGTTTTTTGTGCAGTTGCAGGTGTAGAGCCTCAAAGTGAAACAGTGTGGAGGCAAGCTACAAAATATAATGTACCACGAATTGCATTTATTAATAAAATGGATAGAGTAGGTGCAGATTTTTATAATGCCATTGATACAATGAAAAAAAGATTAGGTGCAAAGCCACTTCCAATAGCTCTTCCAATTGGAGCTGGTGAAGATTTTAGAGGTATTATTGATCTGACAAATATGAAAGCTATTGAATATAATGAAAGTTCTCAGGGAGCTGAATTTGAATATATTGAGATTCCAGAAGATCTAAAAGCAGATGCTGATAAATGGAGAAATTTTCTTATTGAAGAAGTCGCAAGCTTTGATGATGCTCTTATGGAAAAATATTTATCTGAAGAAGAGATTACGCCTGATGAAATTAAAGGAGCATTAAAGAGAGGATGTTTTGAAAATGCTTTTGTTCCTACTCTCTGTGGATCTGCTTTCAAAAATAAAGGTGTTCAAAGAGTGTTGGATGCTGTTATTGATTTTCTGCCTTCCCCTACAGATGTTGGGAGTATCGAAGGTTCATCTGTTGATAATCCTGAAGAGTCAGTACAAATACAGAATTCTGTTGACGGATCATTTGCAGCGTTAGCTTTCAAGATTGCAACTGACCCATTTGTTGGAAAATTGACATACATCAGAGTATACTCAGGTGTTCTTAAAAAAGGTTCATTCTGTATTGATTCTAATACAGGAGATAAGCAGAGAGTTTCTAGAATTTTACAGATGCATGCGAATAAACGAGAAGAATTAAATGAAGCAAAAGCAGGTGAGATTGTTGCTGTTATCGGATTAAAAGATGTTAGAACAGGTCATACATTATCTGAAAAGGGCGATGTTACTTTAGAGTCTATGGAGTTTCCAGACCCTGTTGTTTCTGTTTCAATTGAACCAGTATCGAAAGGAGATCAGGATCAATTAGCTAAAGGTATGAATAAATTAAGTGAAGAAGATCCTACTTTTAAGGTAAAAGTTGATAGCGAAACTGGGCAAACAGTTATCTCTGGAATGGGAGAAGTTCACCTTGAAATCATTATAGATAGGTTAAAGCGTGAATTTAATGTTAATGCTAATGTTGGTAAGCCTCAGGTTTCATTCAGAGAAGCAATTCAAAAATCTGTCGAAAAAATTGATGAAAAATTTGTTAGACAGTCTGGTGGTCGTGGACAGTATGGTCATGTTGTAATAAATGTTAAGCCAACTGCTCAAGGTGAGGGTTATAAATTTATTAATAAGATTGTCGGTGGTGTAATTCCGAGAGAATATATTCCTGCTGTAGACGCTGGAATTCAAGAGCAATTAAAAAATGGAGTTCTTCACGGATATCCAATTCCAGATGTCGAAGTAGAGCTAGTTTTTGGCTCTTACCACGATGTTGACTCTTCTGAAATTGCATTTAAAGTTGCAGGTTCAAGAGCTATTGCTAAAGCTTGCAAAGCAGCTAGCCCAGTATTAATGGAGCCAATTATGGCCGTAGAAGCAACTACTCCAGATGACTATCTTGGTGATGTTATCGGTGATATTAATTCTAGAAGAGGTAAAGTAGAAACAATGGAGCAACAAGGTAATAATCAGCAAATTAAGGCTGCAGTACCTTTGAGTGAAATGTTTGGTTATGCAACGGATTTAAGATCGCTTTCGCAAGGAAGAGCAAACTTTCATATGGATTTTCATGAATATGCTAAAGTGCCAGCTTCTATTGAAGAGAAGTTAATGAAATCACAATCTAAGGATGGAGAAGCATAAGTTATGGCTAAAGATTTAATCAGAATTGCACTTAAAGCTTATGATCACAAGTTGCTCGACAAATCAGCTGAAAAGATTATTCGTACGGCAAAATCAACTGGAGCAATTATTTCTGGCCCAATTCCTATGCCTACAAAAAGAACTGTTTATACTGTTTTAAGATCACCTTTTGTTAATAAAAAGTCTAGAGAGCAATTTCAGACTAAGGTTCACAAAAGAGTAGTAGATATTGTAAACTCAACACCAAAGACTGTAGAGTCATTAATGAAGCTCGATTTGCCTTCAGGTGTAGATATAGAGATTAGAGGATAATTAAATGTACGGTTTAATTGGTAAAAAAATTAAAATGACACAAATCTTTAATGATGATGGTCATGTAGTGCCAGTTACATTGGTTGAAGCAGGACCATGCACTGTATCTCAAATTAAAAATGAGAATAATGCTGGTTATAATGCAGTACAATTAGCTTATGGTCAAAAATCTAAGAAAAAAACAAATAAGCCAATGAGTGGTCATTTATCAAAATCTGGAGTTGAGACTGCTAAAGTTATAGCTGAGTTCAAATCTATTGTAGACTTTGACTATAAATTAGGTCAAAAATTTGATTCATCTATTTTTAATGTTGGCGAAGTTATTGATGTTAGAGCAAAATCAAAAGGTAAAGGGTTTGCTGGAACAATTAAAAGACATAATTTTGCTAGACAGGATGCTACTCATGGTAACAAACACACCGAAAGAGCGCCAGGTTCAATTGGACAGGCTTCATGGCCTTCAAGAGTATTTAAAGGCATGAAAATGGCCGGCAGAAAAGGTTCAGATAATGTTACTGTTCAAAATTTAGAAATTGTTGATATTGACAAAGAAAATAATTTACTATTTATTAAAGGAGCAATACCGGGAGCAAACAACGCACCAGTATTTTTATTAAAGAAATGAAAATAAAATCAATAGATACAAGCAAAGATTTTCAATTGAATGATGCAGTTTTTAAGGTTGCTATGAATTCACAAGCTGTTTATCAATCTGTTGTTGCTGAAATGAATAATGCTAGACAGGGTACAAGTTCTACAAAAAATAGATCGCTTGTATCAGGTGGTGGTAAAAAGCCATTTAGGCAAAAAGGAACTGGTAACGCTAGACAGGGAACAAGCAGGTCGCCTCTAAACAGAGGTGGTGGTTCAATATTTGGCCCTACTCCTAAATATTACTTCAAAAAAGTTAATATTAAAACTAAGCAGCTAGCTTATAAATGCATTCTTTCTGATAAGGTTAAAAATGATGCTTTTAAAGTAATTGAATCTCTTCCTTCTGTAGAAAAAACTAAAGAATTTGTATCATTTCTAAATAAAAATGGCTTCAAAGGCATGAAAGTAACTATAGTTTCATCTGAAATAAACGAGAAATTATCTCTTTCATCAAGAAATGTTCCTTATGTTTCAATGGTAAAGGCTAGTTCTTGTTCAGTCAGAGATCTTTATGATAATGATGTAATCATTATTGATATTAGCGGCCTTGAGGTTTTATCAAGTAGGTTTGGAGATAAAAACTAATGAGCCATTATTCAAAAATTTTAATTAGACCTGTTGTTACCGAAAAAATGACTGCGTTGCAAGAAACAGAAAATAAGTACGCATTTGAGGTTCCGGTTAATATCAACAAGATAGATATTAAAAAAGCTGTTGAAGAAAAATTTAACGTTAAAGTATCTAAAGTTGCTATTTCTAATAGAAAAGGCAAAGCAAAGCAGATGACAGTTAAAAGTAATGGTCGAACTATAAGAACTGATGGGTTTGCTAAGAGTAAAAAAAGGGCTATCGTAACACTAATCGATGGATATAATATAGATTTATTTAGTATTTAGAGAGAATTATGGCAATAAGACAATTAAAACCAGTAACACCAGCATCTAGATTCACTTCTAGACCTGATTTTTCTGAAATTACAACTGATAGACCAGAAAAATCTTTAGTTAGAAAACTTAAAAAAACTGGTGGTAGAAATAATAAAGGACGTATTACTTCAAGAAGAAGAGGTGGCGGTCATAAAAGAAGCTATAGAATTATAGATTTCAAAAGAAATAAGTTTGATATCGAGGGTAATGTAGCAACTATAGAATATGATCCAAATAGAAGTGCTTTTATCGCACTTATTCACTATGTAGATGGTGAAAAAAGATATATTATTCAACCTGATGGATTGAAAGTTGGAGATAAGATTATCTCTGGAGAAAAAGCTGAATTGAAAACTGGTAATGCAATGCAGTTAAAAAATATCCCATCTGGACAATTTGTTCATAATATTGAGATGATTCCTGGCAAGGGAGCTCAAATGGCTCGTAGCGCTGGTGCATACGTGCAAGTTATGGCACATGATAATAATTATGTAACATTAAAAATGCCTTCTGGTGAAGTAAGAATGGTTCCAGAAAAATGTTTAGCCACAGTCGGTGTTGTTGGAAACAAGCAGCATGAACTAGTTCGCTCAGGGAAAGCTGGTCGTTCAAGATGGTTAGGGAAGAGACCTAAAGTTAGAGGTGTAGCAATGAATCCAGTAGATCACCCACATGGTGGTGGTGAGGGTAAAAGCTCCGGAGGAAGACATCCAGTTACTCCATGGGGTAAGCCTACTAAGGGTTATAAAACTCGTAAAAAGAATAAAAAATCAAATGCTTTGATTGTTAAAAGGAGAAATGATTAATGGCTAGATCTGTTAGAAAAGGTCCTCATATTGATATGAAGTTATTAAAGAAAGTTCATAAGATGGATGAAGCTTCAAACAAGACAGTCATCAAGACATGGGCTAGAAATTCAATCATAGTACCCGACTTTGTTGGACATACCTTTGCAGTTCATAATGGGAATAAATTTATTCCAGTTTTTATAACTGAAAATATGGTTGGGCATAAGTTAGGAGAATTTTCTCCTTCTAGAACTTTTAGAATGCATTCAGGAGATAGAAAGAAATAATGGATATTATATCAAAAGCAAATGGTGTAAGAATTTCTCCAAAGAAGCTAAGAAAAATTGCTAATCTGGTAAGAGGTCTTAATGTTAATAAGGCGCTTAGTTCTTTATCTCATATGGATGAAAAAGGAGCGCAGATTGTAATGAAAACTCTTTCTTCTGCTATTGCTAATGCTGATAATAATGAAGATTTTAATTTAGATATGAATACAGTAAATGTTAAAACAATAACTGTCGATGAAGGTCCTGCGCTAAAAAGATTTAGAGCACGAGCACAAGGTCGAGCAAATAGAATTAAAAAGAGAACTAGTCACTTAAAAATTGTTATAGGATAAATATTAATGGGACAAAAATCACATCCAAAAGGACTTAGGTTAGAAGTAAATAAAAATTGGACATCTAATTGGTTTCCAAAGAAAAATGAATATGCTGCTGATCTAGCTCAAGATATAAAATTAAGAAAATATCTTAAGAAAAGACTTCAAGATGCTTCTGTGTCATCTATTGATATCGAAAGAACTTCTCAAGCAATAACAGTCAGTATTCATACAGCTAGACCTGGAATTGTCATTGGAAGAGGCGGAGAAGAAGTCTCTAGATTAAAAAAAGAAGTTTCAAAGCTTTGTAATACCGATGATATTCATCTAAATATTAATGAGGTCAAAAGACCGGAATTGAACGCAGAATTAGTTGGTCAAAATATTGCCCAACAACTCATTAAAAAAATGCCTTACAGAAGAGTTTTAAACAAAACTATGCAGTCAACAATGAGAATGGGTGCTGAAGGTATAAGAATAAATGTAGCAGGAAGATTGGGTGGAGTTGAGATAGCACGTTCAGAGAGATTTATGGAAGGTAGAGTTCCTTTACATACTTTAAGAGCTGATATTGATTATGCATTAGTTGAAGCGCCTACTACCTATGGTGTTATAGGCATTAAAGTGTGGATTTGTAACGGATTTACTAAGGCGAAAAAATAATGTTAGAACCTAAAAAAATTAAATATAGAAAAGTTCATAGAGGTCATCGTAAAGGTATGGCTAAAGGTGGAACTGAAGTTAATTTTGGCAGTTATGGAATGAAGGCTATGGAACCAGGCTGGGTTACAGCTAGACAAATTGAAGCTACTAGAATCTCTATATCAAGAAGAGTTAGAAAAGTTGGTAAAATGTGGATTAGAATTTTTCCAGATAAACCTATTACTAAAAAACCTTTAGAAACTAGAATGGGTAAAGGTAAAGGTTCTCCAGAATTTTGGGTTGCAAACGTTAGACCTGGACGTATTTTATTCGAGGTTGAAGGTATTTCTAAAGAATTGGCTCAAGAAGCATTTAGAATTGCTGGTAATAAATTAGCAATCAAAACAAAATTAGTTTCTAGAAGAGGTTTAAATGAAGATTGAAGATTTAAGAAAGATGACTGAAAATGATTTGAGATCAAGGTTGGTTGATAATTCAGAAAACTTACAAAAATATCGTTTTCAAAAATCAATTCAACAGCTTGAAGATTACAAGCTCATCGTTGAAATGAAGAAAGAAAATGCAAAGATTAATACGATATTAAGAGAAATGTCGTTAAATGAGGAAAATTCTGATGGATAGAAATGTTCAAACACTTGTGGGTAAAGTTGTGTCCAATGCTATGGATAAAACTGTAGTAGTGAGCGTTGAAAGATTAGTTAAACACAAGCTTTATAAAAAGTATATGAAAAGATCTAAGAAGTATTATGCTCATGATGAAAAGAATATTTTTAATGTAGGGGACACTGTAGAGCTAAAAGCAACTAGACCTATGAGTAAAACTAAAAGATGGAGAGCTTCTAAGTTGATTAGTGGCGTAAAAAAATAGTGATACAACAAGAAACAAGATTAAAAGTAGCCGATAATTCTGGTGCAAAAATAGTCCAGTGTTTTAAGGTGCTAGGTGGATCCAAAAAAAGATATGCAAGTATTGGAGATGTTATTGTCGTTTCAGTTAAATCCTCTTCACCTGGTGGAATGGTAAAGAAGGGTGAAGTTGCAAGAGCAGTTGTTGTTAGAGTTAAGAAAGAAATAAGAAGAAGAGACGGTTCTTATATAAGATTTGATGATAATGCTGCTGTAATATTAAATGCTCAGAATGAGCCAAAGGGTACAAGAATATTTGGACCTGTTGCTAGAGAATTAAGAGAAGGCGGATATATGAAAATTATTTCAATGGCGCCAGAGGTATTATAATGAAAATTAAAAAAGATATGATTGTTAAAGTTGTTTCTGGAAATTTTAAAGGAATGACTGGTAAGGTTCTAAAAGTGATACCAATTTCACAGCGAGCAATCGTTGAAGGTGTTGCGCTTACAAAAAGAGCAGTGCGCCCTACTCAAGAGAATCCTCAAGGCGGATTTTCAGAAAGAGAGAGATCGTTACATGTTTCAAATTTAATGGTTTTAGAAGGAGATGATGCTTCTAGAATAGGTTATAAAATTTTAGATGACAAATCTAAAGTTAGAGTTTCAAAAAGAACAGGCAAGGAATTAGGATAATTTTTATGAGCGCTCCAAACTACAAGAAAAAATATTTAGATGAAGTTAGACCTCATTTAATGAAAAAGTTTGACTTTACAAGTATAATGCAGGTACCTAAAGTTGAAAAAATTACTTTAAATATCGGTTTAGGCGATGCAAAAAATAATAAGAAAGCACTTCAGTCTGCTTTAGATGAATTAATGTTAATTACTGGACAAAAACCTGTAATTACTAAAGCTAAAAAAGATGTTTCTAATTTTAAAGTTAGAAAAGGTTTCCCTGTTGGATGTAAGGTTACTCTACGAAAAGATTTTATGTATGAATTTTTAGAAAGATTATGCGCAGTTGCTCTTCCTAGAACAAGAGATTTTCGCGGTCTTTCATTTAAGTCCTTTGACGGTATGGGTAATTATAGTTTTGGAATTAAAGAGCAGATCGTATTTGCTGAAATTGATTATGATAAAGTTGATTCATTAAGAGGTATGGATGTGGTAATTACGACTTCTGCTTCTAACGATAATGAATGTTATGAACTTTTAAGGGCAATGGGTTTACCTATCAGAGAAAAAAGAGTAGCTAACAATACTGAGGAAGAAAATGGCTAAAAAATCAAAAATAGTTAGAGAATTTCATTTGCAAAAGAAAGTGCAAAAACACTATGCATTAAGAAAAGAATTAAGAGCAATTATTAAAAATCCTAATATTTCTGACGAAGAGAAAGATAAAGCAATTATAAAGCTTCAAAAATTGCCAAGATCATCAAGCGCATCAAGATTGACAAATCGTTGCGCTGTTTCAGGAAGACCTAAGGGATATATGAGAAAATTTGGTTTATCAAGAATAACATTTAGAGAATTAGCACTTAAGGGTGAATTACCTGGCGTGACTAAGGCAAGTTGGTAGGAGTAATTTATGTCAATGACAGATCCAATAGCAGATTTTTGTACAAGAATTAGAAACGGATATGCCGCTAAAAAAAGATGGGTTGATGTACCTTCATCTAATTTAAAGAAAAGGTTATCAGTAGTTCTTAAAGAAGAAGGTTATATTGATAATTTTGTTTTTGTAGATAAAGAAGATAGTAAAGAGGATATTAGAGTTTACTTAAGATATAACGAAAACTCACCCGCTATAACTACTATCGAAAAAATCAGTAAACCAGGAAAAAGAGTTTATGTTTCTTGTTCAGATATCCCAAGAGTATTAAATGGTTTAGGGATTAGCGTAATTTCTACACCTAGAGGGGTATTGAGCAATAAGGTCGCTAGAGAATTAAAAGTCGGAGGAGAGTTGCTTTGCAACGTTTGGTAGTATGTCAAGAATAGGAAATAAAATAATTAATGTACCGGATGGAGTTTCTTTTGACACTAAAGGTAACCATCTTACAGTGAAAGGTCCCAATGGAAGATTAGCTGTCAATATTTGCGATGAAGTTTCATTAAAAATTGAAGACAGTACAATTAATTTGACTAGAAAGTCTGAAGATAAAGTTTCTAGGTCTATGCATGGAACAACTAGACAATTAGTTTCAAACGCTATTGAAGGTGTTACAAGCGGTTTTTCAAAAAATTTAGAGATAATTGGAGTGGGTTATAATGTTAAGCCTCAAGGTAAAAGACTTGTATTTCAGCTTGGCTTTTCTCATGATATTGTATTTGACCTTCCAGAAGGAATTGAAGCAGTAGCTCAAAAGAATTCATTGGAAATTAAAGGCGCTGATAAACAATTAGTTGGTCAAGTTGCTGCTAAGATTAGGTCACTTAGAAAACCTGAGCCATACAAAGGTAAAGGTATTAGATATAAGGATGAGTATGTCCGTTCAAAACAAGGTAAAACAGTTGGGGGTGGAGACTAGATGAAAGCTTTAAAACTTAAAAGAGAGCAATATTTAAGAAGAAGAAAAAGATCAAAAAAAGCATTTCCTGTAAAAGGGGAAATGAGGCTTTGTATCTTTAAAAGTACTAATCATATCGAGGCGCAAATCATTGACGATTTTAATCAAAAAACAGTTTTCTCAGCATCTTCAAAAGAGAAGGAGTTTTTAAAGAAAAAACTGAATAAAGTCGAAGTTGCGGCAGAAGTTGGTAAATCTTTATCCAAAAGAGTAAAAGGTAAAAAAATAGAGAAAATTTATTTCGATAGAAATGGTTTTAGATATCACGGAAGAGTTAAATCTTTAGCTGATGCAGCTAGAGAAGGTGGCTTAAAATTTTAATAAGTGGAGCTTAAATGAGTATGATAAATTATTCCGAACTTGATTTAAAAGAAGAATCAGTTATTCGAATCAATAGAGTTGCAAAAGTAAATTCTAGAGGTAAGAGATTTAGTTTTGCTACACTAGTAGTTATCGGAGATGGAAAGCAGTATGTTGGTATTGGTTCTGGTAAGGCCAATGAAGTTATTGTTTCAATAACCAAAGCTAAAGAGGATGCTAGGCAAAATCTTGTTAAGGTTCCAGTACACAACTATACTATACCCCACGAGATTATTGGAAAGCATGGCGCTAGTAGAGTTTTGCTTAAACCTGCTCCTTATGGTACAGGTATCATTGCTGGATCAGCTGTTCGTTTAATAATGGAGCAAGTTGGAATTAATAATATTTATTCTAAAGTCTTAGGATCAAATAACAAAATGAATGTTGCAAAAGCAGTTATGAATGCTTTAACTAGCTTGCAAGATGTTAGAGTAGTTGCTAAGAAAAGAGGTAAAACTCCAAAAACATTATTTGAGATTTAATACTATGGCAAAAAAACAATTAAAAATTACACAGATTAAAAGTAGAATTGGTTACTCTAAGAAAGCTAAAGCTACGCTAGATGCTCTAGGATTAAGAAAAATGAACAAGTCAGTTATTTTAGATGCGAATGATGCAATTGTAGGCATGATTAAAAAAATTGATTATTTAGTTAAGGTAGAAGAAGTATGAAATTAGTTAAACCAACAAGCGCTTTAAAAAAATCAAAAAGAGTAGGTAGAGGGCATGGTTCAGGCTTAGGTACTACGGCAGGTAGAGGTCACAAGGGTGCCGGTCAAAGAAGCGGTCATAAGCACCGTCATTGGTTTGAGGGCGGTCAAATGCCATTGCACAGAAGAGTTCCTACTAGAGGATTCAATAATTTTAATTTTGCTAAGTCTTTTGAGATTGTCAATCTATCTCAGATTGCTAAATTAAAGGTCAAAAATATCGATTCAGAAGTGATGTCAAAAAATGGTTTAATTTCATCAAGTCTTGTTCCTGTTAAAGTTTTAGGAAATGGTACTCTTGATAAAGCAATGAATGTAACTGCATCGTCATTTAGCGATTCAGCTATTAAAAAAATTGAAGAGTCTGGAGGAAAGGCTACTATTCAGTGATTGATAAAATTAGAAATATTTTTGCAATTCCTGAATTAAGGAGAAAGATTTTATTTACACTTGGAATTTTAGTCATTGTAAGACTTGGTTCTCAAGTGCCTATTCCTGGTATAAATCCAGATGCTCTTCGTCAAACTATGGAGTCTTTAAATGACACTTTTTTTGGTCTTTTTAATCTTTTTACTGGAGGAGCTTTTGGTCAGGCAGCTATTTTTGGTTTAGGAATTATGCCTTACATTTCTGTTTCAATCGTTATTCAAATTCTTCAAACTACCCTTCCATATTTCCAAAGATTGGCCATGGAGGGAGAAAGTGGAAGAGCTAAGATTACCCAAATAACAAGATATGGTACTGTTGTTTTAGCGTTTGTACAGTCTATATTTATATCACTTCTGCTTGAAAGTTATGGAATTGTGCTAGATCCAGGCTTCTTATTTAGATTTACTGCTGTGGTTAGTATAACTACTGGTACAATGTTATTACTTTGGCTTGGTGAAAAAATTACAGAGCATGGAATCGGCAACGGGATATCATTGATTATCATGGTTGGTATTATTGCAGGGTTTCCAAATGTTGTAATATCCGAAATCTCTTACTTTCAACAGGGAGTCAGAGGTATCTTATCTGAATTATTTTTAATGCTTTTATTCTTCTTTTTAGTAATGATGATTATACTTATTCAGCAAGGTGTAAGAAAAGTTCCTGTTCAGTATGCTAGAAGAATTGTAGGTCGTAAAGTTTATGGTGGACAAAATACATTTCTTCCGCTTAAAATTAATACAGCAGGAGTTATTCCAATCATTTTTGCTCAATCGATAATTTTGATTCCTGGTACTATTGCAACCTTTTTTGGACAAGATGCAACTCAATCCGGTTTTATATCTCTATTTGCAATGGACCATTGGTTTTCTAATACTTTATTCGCATTGTTAATTATTTTCTTCACATTCTTTTATACTGCACTTCAATTTGATCCTAATCAAGTATCTTCCACTTTAAAGCAACAAGGTGGATTCATTCCCGGTGTAAAGCCTGGAAAGAAAACAGCAGAATTTATTGAAAATATTTTAACTCGAGTTACCTTGCCTGGAGCATGTTTTCTTGGATTTATAGCTCTAATGCCATATTTCTTGCAGCAGTTTGCAGGATTAGATTATGCGTATGCATCTTTTTTTGGTGGAACAAGTTTATTGATTGTAGTAGGTGTAGGTCTTGATACATTGAGCCAGATAGAATCTCATCTTTTATCAAGGCATTATGACGGTTTTTTAACTAAAGGTAAAGTAAGAAGTAGAAGATAATGGTTGATATAAATAATCATATTGAAGTATCTGCAATGTCTGAAAGTTGTCAAATTCTTTCAGACACATTAAATCTAGTGGAAAAAAATATTATCCCTGGTCAATCAGTTTTAGAGCTAGATAAAATAGCCGAAAACTATATTCTTTCATGTGATGCAAAGCCCGCATTTAAAGGTTACAATGGATTTCCAGCTACATTAACTGTTTCCATTGATGATGAAATTGTTCATGGTATACCAAAGGATGTTTTATTAAAAGAAGGTCAAATTGTTAGCATAGACTGTGGAGTTATTAAAAATGAATTTTATAGCGATTCTGCAAGAACGATTGCCGTTGGCAAAATTTCAGATGATAAAGCTAAGTTAGTAGATGTGACAAAGAAAGCGCTTCAAATTGGTATTGAAAAAGCAGTAATTGGTAATAAAGTATTTGATATAAGTGATTCAATTCAAAAATATGTCGAATCAGAAGGTTACTCTGTAGTCAGAGAGCTTGTTGGACACGGGATAGGAAAACAGCTCCACATTCAGCCTCAGATTCCTAACTTCTCAGATCCGATTACAACAGATCTTAATACAGAATTAAAAGAAGGTATGTGTTTAGCTATAGAGCCAATGGTTAATATGGGCTCTAGGCACATAAAAACAGATAGCGATGGATGGACGATTAGGACTAAAGATGGTTCTGCAAGTGCGCACTTTGAACATTCAATTCTTATTACTAAGTTGCAACCCAGAATTTTAACGTAATTATATTATGGCAAAACAAGAATCGATAGAAGTAGAAGGAGTTATTAAGGAAGCTTTACCAGGAGCTAGATTTAGAGTGATGATTAATCTTGGCGGAAAAGAGCATGAAGTTTTGGCTCATGTAAGTGGTAAAATGAGAATGCATTTTATAAAAATGCTTCCAGGAGATAAAGTTGATTTACAGCTTTCTCCATATGATTTAAGTAGAGGAAGAATAACATTTAGGCAATAATTATGAAAGTAAAAGCTTCAGTAAAAAAAAGAACAAGAGATTGCATTATTGTACGAAGAAAAGGTCGTATTTATGTTATCAATAAGAAGAACCCTAGACATAAGCAGAGGCAAGGATAATGGCTAGAATAGCAGGTGTTGATATACCAAAAGACAAGAAAGTGGCATATTCATTAAGATATGTACACGGAATAGGATTAAAAACTGCTTTAAGTATATGTGAGCAAGCAAAAGTTGATCCAGATGTTCGCGTTACTGATTTAACGTCAAAACAAGAAGACGAGATAAGAAAAGTCATTGTTGAGCTTAAGCTTCTTATAGAAGGTGAATTGAGAAGTGAAAATTTAAAAAATGTCAAAAGATTACAAGATATAGGTAGTTATAGAGGTGTTAGACATAGAAAATCTTTACCATCGAGAGGTCAAAGAACTAAAACAAACTCTAGAACTAGAAGAGGAAAGAAAAGAATTTCAATTTCACTAGGTAAAAAGGCAGTATAGTATGGCAACCCAGACAAGATCTAATAAGAAAAAGAAAAAAATCAATCCTAATGGGATTGTTCATATTAAAGCAACATTTAATAATACAAACATTACTGTTTCAGATGAATTTGGTAATGTTGTTGCTTGGGCAACTGCTGGAAAAGCAGGATTTAAGGGTTCTAGAAAGAACACTGCATATGCTGCAACAGTAGCATCTGAAAAAGTTGCTAGCGAAGTAGTAAGTATGGGAATGACAACTGTAGCTGTAAAAGTTAAAGGTCCTGGAGCAGGAAGAGAATCTGCAATCAGAGCCTTATCAACCGCTGGTTTGCAGGTTACATCAATTTCTGATGTTACGCCATTACCTCATAATGGATGCAGACCTAAAAAACAAAGAAGAGTATAAAATATGGCAAAATTAAGTACACCAAAAGGTAAGTTAGTTAGAAAACTTGGAGTGAATATTTTCGGTAACCCAAAATTTGATAGATTGTTATCAAAAAAAGGTTATAGACCTGGTCAGCATGGTAAAGCTGGTAAAAGATTTTCAACTTATTCAGTACAGTTAAATGAAAAACAAAAAATTAAATTCACTTACGGCATGTTAGAAAAACAGTTTAGAAATTATTTTAAGAAAGCCTCCCAAATGAAAGGTGAAACCGGTCTAAACCTATTAGTAATGTTAGAATCAAGACTAGACAATGTTGTTTACAAGCTTGGTTTTGCTCCAACAAGACCATCTGCTAGGCAGTTAGTAAGTCATGGACATTTTTTGGTTAATAATCGTAAGGTTAATATTGCTTCATACAGATTGAAACCTGGAGATTTAATAACAGTAAGAGATAAAAGTAAAAAACTTGATCTTATTTTAAACTCTATCAAAATGGTGAAGGGTGATTTAAATATTTCATGGCTGTCAGTTGACAAAGCTAAGATGGAAGGTACTTTTATTAGTCTTCCAGAAAGAGATGAGATTGATTTAACTATGAACGAACAATTAGTTGTTGAATACTATTCAAGATAAAGGAAGAAACATGAGCAATGATTTAAAATTTAAAATTTCGCATAAAGTTACAGATGAAAATGCTAGTAACTTTACTATAAAACCCCTAGACAGAGGGTATGGTATTACTCTTGGTAACTCCTTAAGAAGAGCTCTTCTTACTGCTGTGCCTGGTGCTGCAATAACAAATGTAAAAATTGAAGGTGCCCATCATGAGTTTTCTACAATTGATGGCGTAACAGAGGATGTTGCAGATGTAATTATGAATCTTAAAGGTGTTAGATTTCATTTGTTTGAAAGTTCTGTTGAGCCAATTTTCCTAAAGGTTAAAGGGCCTAAAGCTTTTACTGCCGCTGACATACAAGCAGTAAGTGATAATTTTACTATCTTAAACCCTGAGCATCACATAACTGATATTGCAAAAGGAACCACTTTAGAAGTTGAATTAAGGTTAGGTATAGGAAAGGGATACAAGTCTAGTGAGGAGAACAAGCTAAATAACGCTCCTGTTGGAATGATTCCGATTGATAGTATTTTTAATCCAGTTACTAAAGTTTCTTTTAACGTATCTCCTTTACCAGGAGCTAAAGAAGACACTGAAATGTTGTCATTGAATGTAACTACAGACGGATCTATTTCTCCAATAGATGCAGTTAGCTACTGTTCATCTGTACTTTCAGAGCATTATAATATTATTAATTCAATTAGCAATCCTTCTATCCTAGAGATTGATAAACCAGTAAGTGAAGAAATTCTTCAGATTCGTAAACTCTTAGAATCATCTATCGATGAAATGGAACTTTCTGTAAGAAGTCATAATTGTTTAGAAGCTGCAGGTATTACATTAATTGGAGAACTTGTTGATAAAGATGAAGCTGAAATGTTAGAATATAAAAATTTTGGTAGAAAATCTTTGAACGAGCTTATAGAAAAACTTGAAACCATGGGCTTAAAATTTGGTATGGACACAAGCCCTTACACTGAAGATGAAGCATAATGAGAAAAAGAATATCAGCACGTAAATTTGGTAGATCAGCAGCGCATAGAAAAGCGTTAATGTCAAACTTGGCTAGTTCTTTAATTGAACATAAAAGAATAAAGACTACTCATGAAAAAGCTTTAGAGCTCAGAAAATTTATAGAGCCAATGATTACTAAAGCAAAAAATCATACTGTTCATAACAGAAGAGAAGTATTAAAGAAAATTCATAACAACGCAGCTGTTAAGACGCTTTTTGATGTTATAGCTCCTAGCTATGCAGATAGACCTGGCGGCTATACTCGCATATTAAAGCTTGGTACAAGACCAAATGATTCCGCAAAAGTTTCACTTATTGAATTTGTTGATAAGTTTAATTTTGAAAATGATGATGTTGTAGATAAGACTGAAGAAGTCGAAGCTGTTGAAGAGTCAAAAGAATAGTTCTATAGATTTTTTATAATTTTAGTTAAAAAGCTGCAGTCTATTTCATCAAAATTATCCAATTTATTTGAGTCTATGTCCAATACAAAATTAGTTGAATGGATTTTGAATGGAACACATATTTCTGATTTACTGTTTGGATCACAAATTATATGTCCAGGAAATTTTTTAACATCAGGGATATTTAAAATTTCATTTTCTTTTATCGCTGTACCGCATACTCCCTCAAAATTAATTGGACTACATGGTATTTTAAGCGCTTTATAATCTCCAATAAAAAGTTGATTATCTTGTTTAAAATAAAATCCGCAAAATATCCAGTTTTCAAAAGAATCAAAGAGCGTAGTGCTTATTGCTTTTAATTTATCTTTCGAAGGTGCATTATTAATACTTTTAATGCATTTTGTATAAATTTCTTCTTTATTTTCAATTAATTGCATAATTAGTAAAAAGGTATGAAAAATTTTAAAAAACCAATAATCATTTCTGGAATGCCCAGAACGGGGACTACGCCTTTAGGGCGGATACTATCCTCTTTAGATGATTTATCAATGATATATGAGCCATTTAATGCGAAACAAGGTGTAACAAGTATTGAGTTTAATTACCCATATCCTGGTAAAAATATATCAGAAAATCGTTTTAATAAGATATTTAATGACCTTATACATCTAAAATCCAAATTTAAAACAGGTATATTGTCAACAGATCCCATTCTTAAAAAAATATTTAAATATTTTATTGGAAATGAAAGTTCAATTTCATTTCATTTGGTGCGATTATTTAAAGACAATAATCGTCTACTAATAAAAGATCCTTTTTTAATTTTTTCATCAGAGGAGTTAAGCAAAAATTATAAAGTCATTTTTTGTGAGAGACCTTTAAAACCATTAGCATCCAGTTTTAAAAGAATGAATTGGAATTTTACGGAATACGACAAATTATCAAAATTTTTTTCTGAAAGTAAATTAAAGGCAAGAATGCTTAAACCCTCAGAAAAAATATCTTCCGAAGTTGTTGGAGCTATACAATTTTATGAGTTAGTAGATCTATATAAGTCTAAAATTGATGCTTATAAAAATATATATTATTTTTCACAAGATAAGTTAGTAGAAGACCCTTTAGTTGAAGTAAAAGCCTTGTTTGAATGGCTTGAACTAGAATTTTCAGAAACTGTTAAAAAAACTATTGCAGAGTTAAAAAATGACAAAAATTCTAATAAGAATTTTCCAAGAAAAAATATCCAACATGATATGAGGTATAATAAAAAATTTTCAAATA
>Ga0181597_10000230_pt1 | contig 60484 bp, 52 predicted proteins | sample 041ome_5_FD_148647 | JGI IMG/M metagenome (GOLD analysis project Ga0181597, IMG submission 148647) | Coastal salt marsh microbial communities from the Groves Creek Marsh, Skidaway Island, Georgia - 041403US metaG (spades assembly) | ecosystem: Environmental > Aquatic > Marine > Intertidal zone... | reverse complement strand
GTAGGGGTTGCGAGATGAGCCATAGTGTAATAGGTGATAAATTGTTGTGAAGCTAAAAAATTCACAACCTCACAGCGGACCCTATAAAATTGACCTTGAAGGTTGGTTCATACCAGAGTTAATGTTCGTAGTTCGTTGATGTGTTTGTGGTGCACTGCGTGCACCATCAGACAGCAACTCGATCTTTGGCAATTTGAACGTCATAAAAACCTCGCGATTGTGAATGAGTTTTAGTCTGCAAACCCTCACAGCATGTTTGAGAAACCATGCGCGAAATCGGAAAATCACCCCAAAATGACCGATCATCGCAAACTCAATGACAACCCCAACTTGCTCAAGAGTATGGAAGAGTATCGTCAAGAGTATGGCAAGGGTATGACTGTGTCTCATACTCTTGAAGACTCTTGAAAGCCATTGGTCAGTTAACGAGTTAGCACGATTTCAAGAGTATGACGTTTCATACTCTTGAACGGTTGAATCGATCCAAAGCGTTTGGGAAATGAAACGTGGAATCTGTGGGAGACGAGGGCAACAAGAGTGACTCAATCAAATCTCTCGGCATCAGTTTCAAACTGGTCCACAAAAAAACGGGACTCCGTTTCCGAAGCCCCGTTAGGAGAATTGAGATTTGAACGACTCACTATCCTTGAACTTGAAGAAGTTGCAAGGTTTCGCCTTCCCACTCGAAACTGTATGCCGCGGAAGGATCGAGTTCGTATTCGACCACTTCCACGCCGTTGTGGTAAGCGATCTTCAACGCTTCCAGAGAACGGCTTTCGACAACCGATTCCGAATCGGCGGGCATCGTTTCCACCTGCTCATTGGAGTTCAAACTGAAATGGACATCGGCACCCGCATTGTTCATCAGAGTCATCGTGACGAGCTTCACGGGAGGACGATTGATGGGAAGTTGAGAGATTGGTTTGTGACAGATAGGAAGAACCGGTTTGTGGCATTTGCAGACATGACATTCACAAGTGTGACATGGTGGTTCTACGGGAGGACAAATCGGTGGCTTGATGCAAACCGGTGGCTTCACCGGAGGACAGATTGGAGGCTTAATGCAGACGGGTGGTTTCACGGGAGGACAGATTGGGGGTTTGATGCAGATCGGTGGTTTCACCGGTGGGCAGATGGGTGGCTTCACACACACGGGAGGATGAATAATCACCGGAGGAGGACAGATAGGAGGCTTCGGTTTGCAGAAGGCCGGAGGAGGCAAGATGTGAGTGGGAGGTTTGGGAGTCGGATAAGGCAAAATGGTGAAATCACCACCGCGACCCGGTTTTGATATGGGGAAAGTTTGGGGAGGAAGATAATTTCCAATTCTTGACTGATTCGGTTGCGAAATTTTGACTTGTGGCTTGTTGGCTTTTCCGAGTTCAAACTTTTGAGCATCGGCGGAAGTCGAAGCGAGTAATCCGGACAGAGCAGCAATCATCGTGATGGCTTGAAGTTTCATGGCTGTAACCTTTATTCGATAGTGATGTAAGTTGTTGATTCCCTGGTACAAAGGGAAATCCGACTTCGCATCGAGAACGGACATCAAAAACGAATCAAATTGCCCAGATAAAAAAGCGGTTGTCGACAATTGACGAATCTCAAATCAGACAATGAAAGGAGTTTTATTCGCGAAATGGTTTCCACCGACCGATCATGCTCAGTTGAGCGCGCACAAAAAAACGGGACTCCATTTCTGGAGCCCCGTCGGGGTTGATCATTACCGAGGCTGTTTAGCCCTGGATTTGGAGAAGTTGCAAGGTTTCGCCTTCCCACTCGAAGCTGTAAGCGGCCGTCGGGTCGAGTGTGTATTCCACCACTTCGACACCATTGTGGTATTTGATCTGGTGCCCTTGAGGAGAAACACTTTTCACTACTTCCACATCATTCGCTTGCATCATCTGGTAGTCCAATCCATTCAGACTGAAGAAGACTTTGGTTTCGGCGTTGTTCATTAACTTCATTGCAAACTTCTTCACAGGAGGCTTGTTGATCGGCGGCTTGTGGCAATGACAAACATGACTGTGACATCTTTTGCAAATATGAACGGGAGGTTTCACGATGGGTGGTTTGCACACAGGTGGCTTCGGATGAATGTGACCGTGTCCGGGATGTGGCAAAATAATGGGTTTGTGAATTGGCTTGTGAATCGGATGATGAATCTGGCCGGGACCAAATCTTGGCCCGTTGACAACATTGTCGATGGCGTTGATCGTTCTGATCACTTTGATGAAGTCGTTGGCTTCAACTGTTGTCGTTGTCGTTCCCGCGAAGGTGGTCAGTACGGCGATCATCGTGATGGCTTGAAGTTTCATGGCTGTGTCCCTTATTTGAAAGTGATTTGTTGTTTGGCTTGGCTTCTGACAGTTCATCCGACTGTCATCACTTTAGGGACACACGAATTGGCAATATTTACAATATCTGCACAACCGTCACAGATTAACATCGGCTTATCGTATTGTATGATAATCACTTATGTCGTAGTAACTTTTTCAAGAGGCGAAGTGTATTTGATGGCGCTTTCCCTCGCATACCCACTCTCATGCCCGGTCATGAGGGAACGGAATGACCCCGGAGAGAGACTTCTCACCCAAAAACAGCATCACCAGACGATCAAAACCCAGGGCGACACCCGAACATTCTGGCAACCCTCTCTCCATCGCGGAGAGCAAATGTTCGGCGGTGGGCAATGCAGCCGCTCCATCACAGAGACGACGAGAGTTTTCCTCGAAGATACGCCGACGAAGAACTTCGGTCTCTGTCAGCTCCTGATAGCCATTACACAGCTCGATGCCATCCCAGTAGAGTTCAAAGCGTTCCGCGACAGGAGGATCGTCGGCTCGTACCTTTGCGAGAGCTGATTGAGACGCAGGATAGTCGCACAAGAATTCGGGATTGTTGATGCCGAGTGTTGGTTCGATCTTCTCGGCCAGCAACAGATTGAGGAGGGAATCACAATCTTCGGTATCGAGAGAGGGAGGCGGTTCGACTCCTTCCGCTCGACAGAGTATTAAGAGTTCCTCAGCGGACTGAGTCAGCACTCGACAGTCGAGCACACGCTCGCAGGCATCGTCATAGGCGAGGCGATGAAATGGCGTCTCGGTGATATTGAGTCGAGAATTCATGCTCGAAACGCCCGGCTCGTCTTCGAGAACCCGATTGACCAATTCGCGAATCAACGATTCAGTCAACGTCATCTGATCATGATAAGTCGTTTCCAGTCCGTACCACTCGATCATAGTGAATTCAGGATTATGAAGTTCACCACGTTCACCATCTCGAAATGCTTTGCAGATCTGGAATAGACCCGCGGGCTTCTCGGAGGAAGGAGATTGATGCAAATCGGCCAGCAATCGTTTCATGCCGAATTCAGGAGATGTTTGCAGATACCAGGTTTCGGGATCTGCTCCACGATGAGTTTTCAACTGAGCTTCGATCGGATCGAGGTGAGCATCAACCACGGTCTCACGAGACAGAGTAGGTGTCTCGACTTCCAGATATCCGCGTGTCGTGAAGAACTTACGAATCTCACTCAACAATAGGGAGCGCCATTTGAGAATCCTCCACGAAGCAGATGGCTGCCAGGATGGTGTCTGGCCGGCGTTGATCAACTCATCCACGTTTCTCGCTCCCGCAGTTCGGTCTCCGATTGCATTGTCTACAATCGCTCCGGCGCTGCTTTGCTACAGAATATCAAAGATTCAGTGGATCTCCTCACTGATCGGATCCATCGACCTTATAACACTTTATATCTCTTCGGACTATTGAAAATGGGAGATCTGGGGGATCTCCGCAAGGAGTTCTGCTTGGTGTCGTTGACAAAGACCTGTAGATCTCCTTTAATTTTGGTGTGAGTGCGTGTCGGCACGATTGAAAGGTGGGGACCTTTCGCAGGCAACACTCAAAGTAGAAATCACGCCTGACAACGTGAGCGAGAAAGTTTATCTGATTTGCTGAATGCACGGGTTTGGTGACTTATTCCATAAGTTCTCGTCCCCGGGGTTGAACTTGCCTTCAGCAATAGACACCAATTTTGACGATACTCAATACAGACAGAGCATTAGCGATGTCGGGTTTTGAGGATGTTTTCATTGGTAGTAAACCCTTCTTGCACACTCGTCAGACAATTTCTGAGATTGTCATCGGATGACAAGTATCCAGACAAAACTGCTTGTTCAAGTGGGACTCTGAACGGGAGTTAGGACCGACCATGATGGCTGGACCTGATCAAATTCGAACTGTGATTACCGGAGTGGGAGTGGTTTCCCCGATCGGCATAGGTCGCGATGCGTTCTGGTCTGGGCTGATGTCGGGTACTTCTGGCATCGATTATCTCAGTGGATTCTCAACCAACAACCTCCCCTCGTGTGTTGGTGCCGAGGTCAAAGACTTCGATCCGGTTCGCTATCTTCGCGACCGTAAGTTTCTCAAGGTGATGTCGCGCGATGTCCAACTTGGCGTCTCTTCTGCTAATCTCGCCATGCAAGATGGAAAACTGAATCCCGGCGATGTGGACCCCGACCGATTGGGTGTGGTTTACGGTGCGGGACGCATGACGACCTCTCCAGAAGAATTGGCAGATGCTGTCGCTGAAATCGTGGACGATGTTCAAGACGACGAGATGATGCTGACTCGCTGGGGCGAAGAAAGTTCTGGACGAATCGCTCCGCTGTGGCTGTTGCGACAACTTCCTAATATGCCCGCGTGTCATATCTCGATTGATCATGACGCACGTGGCCCCAACAATACAATTACCAGTCGCGAATCCTCAGCACTGCTGGCTCTTTCCGAAGCCGCCCGTGTCATCGAACGTGGCGCTGCCGACGCGATGATCGTCGGAGCTTGCGGATCCAATATTTCCCCGGTGGACATCACAAAGTTGAGTCTTTACGAAGGACTCTCTCATCGTAAAGACGACCCTGAAAAAGCGTGTCGGCCTTTTGACTTTGATCGCGATGGAACCGTCGTCGGTGAAGGCGCTGCCTCATTTGTTGTTGAACGGTACGAACATGCCATCGCCCGCGGTGCAGAAATCTATGCCGAGGTGATCGGTTTTGGCTCAGGTTGCGATGGAGCTGGCTACAACAACGGAGCGGGTGGTCGAGGTATTGGCCGTTCGATTGAAGGTGCGTTGCGTCGAGCCAATATCACGGCTGACCAGATTGGTCACATCAACGCTCACGGCAAGAGTACCCAACGCGATGACCTTGTCGAAGCCAGGGCGTATCACAAAACATTCGGTGACCAGATTGCCAAGATTCCGGTCGTCGCTTTGAAAAGCTATTTCGGTAACTTTGACGCTGGCTCGGGAGCGGTTGAACTCGCTGGAACACTGCTTTCGCTACACAACGGACAACTCCCCGCCACGCTGAACTACGAATATCCCGACCCTCGTTGTCGTTTGAATGTGACACACGGGCAAGCGGTTCCATTGATCGGCAGAACGGCATTGTCCGTAAATCGTACGAGTGTCGGACAAAGTGCGGCTACTTTGTTGCGGGCTCTCTGATGACTGCCCGAATCTTTCAGATTTCGCAATTGCGTACTCTCCCATAGACTGGCATAATACTGATCTTTCGACCAGTACCAAGAGCCGCCGATGTCCAGTGACCTCAATCATGATCCCGAGCTGCTCGACGCATTAAGATTGAGCCTGACTCGCGGACTCGGTCCCATCGCACAAACACGTTTGCGGAACCGATTTGGCACAGCTGTCGAAATCTTTCAGGCATCCCGCGAACAACTGATGTCGGTCGAAGGAATCGGCCCCAAACTGGCAACCGCGATTGAGCGACAACGAAACTCTCCCCAAGTCTTCGAAGAGTTGCAGTCGTGTGAGCAGTTGAATGTCTCAATCATGCGACTGGATGACGACGACTACCCTGACGGGCTGCGCGAAATTCCCGACCCTCCACAACTGCTTTATGTGAGAGGCAGCATCACAGAACGCGATCGACTCAGTATCGGAATCGTTGGTTCGCGACGCTGCACTCTTTACGGTCGTCAACAAGCCGAACGAATTGCACGAGACTTGGCAACAGCCGGGATCACGGTGATCAGCGGATTGGCTCGTGGTATCGACGCCTGCGCTCATCGAGGTGCCATGGAAGCGAATGGACGAACCATTGCCGTGTTGGGAACTGGTGTCGGGCATATCTATCCTCCCGAGCATGGCCCTTTGTCGGAAGAAGTGATTGCTCATGGCGCAGTCATCAGCGAAGCCTGCTTACGTCAAGCTCCTGTCCCCGGTTTGTTTCCACAACGCAATCGCATCATTTCCGGACTTAGTCAGGGAGTCTTGATTGTGGAGGCTGCTCGGAACAGCGGTGCCCTGCATACGGCCCGTCATGCACTTGAACAAGGCCGCGAAGTCTTTGTCGTTCCCGGTCGTCTCGATAGTGCCGCAAGCGAAGGTTGTCACGATTTGATTCGCGACGGCGCACAACTCGTCCGGCATGTGGATGATATTCTCGAAACGCTGGGTCCACTGACACAACCGACAATCTCGGCAGAGGGGAAAACAATACTGACGCCGCGAGAACTGAACCTGAACGAACAGGAACGGGAACTTCTGGATCTGATTCCACTGGAACCCGGTACTGTTGACGAAGTCCTCCGCAGTTCAGACATCGACGATGCGCGAGTTCTCTCCACCCTTACTGTCCTCGAAATGAAGCGTCTCATCCGGAGACTTCCGGGAGGATACGTCGTGCGAGATCCTCACTAGCCCTAAGCCGTTTCCCTAAAATGGTTTGTGAACACAGAATCGCTCTATCCGTAAATTCGTAAAAGTGCTAAAAACACGACTGTTTCTGGACATCTCATTTCACATGTCGAGGTCAAGGACGATGCGACAGCCTATTCGGCAACGCCGAAAATCAAAAGACTGGTTGGTTTCTGGAGGACTGACAACACTTTTTGTTGTGGGGTCTCTGTGGTATCTCGAACTCCTGCCACCTCTCGATCAGTGGATTGGCTCCGCGGAACAGACTGCGGTTGTGGAAGAAGAAACCGAATCTCTCACTGACGGAAATCCGCTCGAAGAATTTCTGTCGCAACAGGATGAACCTGACGAGAATTCAACAGCCCCCGCTCCCTCACAATCCGAGCCAGAGATCACAACTCTTGGAACCGGTGAGTCTGAAGTTCCGGTGACGGCAGCTTCCTTCAGCAAGCCATTTCCTCCTCAGCCCGAGCCCGATCTGACTGAGAGACCTGCAGCTCCTGTCGCCAACACACCTCCCCCTGAGCGGAATCAAATTTCTCTCTCGGAGCAGGAACGGATTGCCAAAATCTTTGGTGGAACGGCTCCTCAGCCAATGCCGACAGAAAAATACGCTTCCAACATCGTACCAGCATCTGCTGAAAAGCCGGCAGCTCCTACATTCCCACTGACAAATAATCCTTACACAGAAATTGACCAGTGGATTGCAGAGGGTCAGTTTCTGAAAGCACACCGAGAATTGTCTGAGCAATATTGGAAAGAAGAGAGAGCCAGCGAACCGCTGTTGACGCGATTGAACAAAACCGCTGGGATGATTTACTTCGCACCACAACCACACTTCATGCAGGCATACGAAATTCAACCGGGAGACCTGTTGCAGAAAGTGGCCCCCAAGTACGACCTCTCGTGGGAATACCTGGCACGGCTCAATCGAGTTCGTCCCGAGCGTGTGAAAGTCGGACAGAAGCTCAAAGTGATCAAAGGGCCGTTCTCCGCTTTTGTCGATCTCAGTGATTTTTCTTTGACCGTTCACGCTCATGGATATTTCGTCAAACGATACGACATCGGGATCGGAGCCGAGAACTCAACGCCCATTGGAACATTCTCTGTTAAAGAGAAACTGAAGAACCCCACGTATTACGGCCCGGATGGAGTGATTGAGGCCGATGACGCCAATAATCCGCTCGGCGAACGGTGGATTGATATCGGCGACAGCTATGGCATTCACGGAACGATCGATCCGAATTCCATCAAGAAAGCCGAATCGCGCGGCTGTTTACGACTGAACAATGAAGATATCGTCGAAGTTTACGACTTTTTGACAACTGGTTCAGAGGTGGTCATTCGGCCTTAAGTGTCAAACCCGGTACAGTCGCCATCGAGCGTCTGTCGCGTTAAACTGGTCCTCTCAACACTGAAAGGACCAATTGATGTTTAACCGCGACCGACTGATGGAGCTGTTCCGCGAACGGGCTCTCAAATTTGGTGACTTCACCCTCGTCTCTGGCAAAAAATCGAGTTACTACCTCGATGGCAAACAAGTGACACTGCATGCCGAGGGACTGCGACAAGTTAGCTTGGGCTTGCTCGAAATGCTGAAAGAGACCGAATACGACGCCTTTGGTGGTATGTCCATCGGTGCAGACCCTATTGTTGGTGGAGTCCTCACTGTCGCCGCAGAACAGGGGTTGGACATCAAAGGATTCATGGTTCGTAAAGAGTCCAAGGGTCACGGCACGAACAAATATGTCGAAGGCCCCGTTGAACCGGGCATGAAAGTGGTCGTGGTGGATGATGTTGTCACCACCGGTGGCAGCAGTTTGTTGGCCGTGGATCGCGTCGAAGAGTTCGGCTGCAAAGTGATCAAAGTGGTGGGAATCGTAGATCGTTTGCAGGGTGGTGCTGAGAACTTTGCTAAGCGAGAAATCCCGTTTGAATCTCTACTCTCGATCACCGATTTTGGCATCGAGCCTCCTAAAGAGACTGATTGAGACTCCTGAAATCGAAAAGAATCTCAACTCGCGATTGCTGGACTCTTGGTTTTTCAGGAGTTTTGTACCGTAACGGTTCTCAACCAATCTTTCTAAAAACTCATTGAGGTTTCGCGTTGAGATGCCACAATAGATAATAGAGGAACTTCCCATCACGTTGTCTGCTCGCAGGCAACGCCTGCCTGAAGTTGTTTGTTCTGATTATCTGTTTTCCACGCACTGGATGTTGGCATGCGTCTCAAAAACCCACTCAGAAATTCTCGACTCATTTCAGCGAGCCTGCTGATTCTCCTATTTGCCGCTCCGGCGTTCTCTCAGGTTGATTACAGTCGCGAAATTCGTCCGTTGTTGGCCAAACGCTGTTACTCTTGCCATGGTCCCGGCGAACAGGAATCGGGCTTGCGTGTGGATAATGAAACCAGCGTTAAGTCGGAACTTGAGTCGGGCGAGCATGCCATCATCGCAGGACAGCCCGACGAATCAGAATTGATTGCTCGTGTTACAAGTGACGACGAATTCACACGGATGCCACCCGAAGGGAAGCCACTCACCGAACAGGAAGTCCAACTGCTGAAGCAATGGATCTCTGAAGGTGCGAAATGGGAATCACACTGGGCCTTCAAAGAGGTGCAACACCCCGAACCACCCTCCGTCAAACAACAGGAATGGGTGGAGTCGCCCATCGATGCCTTCGTCCTGAAGGGTTTGGAGAAACGTGGCCTTTCACCAAACTCGCGCGCCACCAAACAACAACTAATACGAAGAGCAACCTTCAACCTTACCGGCTTACCACCGACACAAACCGAAGTCGAAGCGTTTCTTAACGACGAGTCTCCGAATGCCTTTGAAAAAGTGGTCGATCGTTTACTTGAATCGCCGCGTTACGGAGAACACTGGGCGCGACATTGGCTCGATGTGGTCCGCTTTGCGGAAACCAACAGTTTCGAACGAGACGACCCGAAACCACATGCGTGGCGCTATCGCGACTATGTGATTCGATCTTTCAATGACGACAAACCCTACGATCAGTTTGTCCGCGAACAACTTGCGGGAGACGAACTGGACGAAGTGACTCCCGATTCGATCATCGCCACCGGATATTATCGGTTGGGAATTTGGGATGACGAACCCGCCGACCGTTTGCTGGCCGTCTACGACAATCTCGATGACTTGGTTTCGACAACCGGACAAGCTTTCCTGGCAATGACGATCAATTGCGCTCGTTGTCACGATCACAAGATCGATCCGATCACGCAAGCCGATTATTACAGCCTGGCCTCTTTCTTTAATGGCATTAAACCGATGGTGAGAGGTGGAGGCCCAAATATAGAACGCGCCATCTTCGCGAGTGAAGAAGCTCGCCAGGAGTATGACCGCAAGGTGCAAGAGTTGAATCAGCAACGTAATGCAGCGCAGGCAAAGGTTCGTGCTTTTGAAGATGAGTTCCGTAAGAAGTACGAGAATATTTCTCTCGCAGAAGTACAACAACCGGATCTTGCCAATCTCAAGTATCGCTTCTACCGAGACTCTTTCGAGAAACTCCCCGAGTTCGACAATTTGAAAGCCGAGACAGTAGAATCGCTCGATCCCCCTTACTTCGATATTCGACCAGCAACTCGCGAATACTTTTTTGGTTTCGTTTTTGAAGGAGAGTTGATTGTCCCCCAAGATGGGAACTACACATTCTGGCTCGATTCTGATGATGGTTCGCGTCTGATTGTCGATGATAAAGAACTGATTGTGCATGACGGAATTCACGGAACCGGCAAGCCTCACCAAAAACCGATAGACCTCAAGCAGGGACGAGTTCCTGTTCGCCTCGAATACTTCCAGGGAAAATTTGGGAAAGGTCTCGCGGTTCGCTGGTCGGGTCCTGGATTCCGAGATCGTTATCTCTCCGCGACGACAGCCGACAACGCCTTGCTGTCTGAACTGAATTCTCGGCCGTTACCGGAGTTGATGCGTATCTCGGGTCGCAATGTTCTCGGCCCCAAACGCTTCAAGCAATACAACGACCTCAAGAAAGAAATGAATCAGTTGTTCGGGAAGCAGATTCCTGCCGACTATGCTCTCGCCGTGACAGCCGTTCCCGATCCTCCCGAGATGCACATCATGAATCGTGGTAACCCACGTTTGGTGGGCGACAAAGTGACGCCTACGTTTCCTGTGCTGCTGACATCGCAGAAACCCCAGATCAAGAAAACCCCCTACCAAACTTCGGGACGCCGACGTGCCTTGGCCGAATGGATCACCTCACCCGATAACAAGATGACAGCACGAGTGATGGTCAACCGCATCTGGCAGCATCAATTTGGTCGAGGAATCGTGCGTTCGCCCAACAATTTTGGTTTGCTGGGCTCTGTACCGACACACCCGGATTTGCTTGATTGGCTTGCATCTGACTTTATGGATCACGGTTGGGCCATCAAACGGATTCAGAAACTGATCCTGATGTCCAATACCTGGCAGCAATCGTCGGCTCCGAACCCAGCCTCTTATGAAGTGGATCCCACGAATGATTTCTTCTGGAAGTACGACATGCGGCGACTGAGTGCCGAAGAAATTCGGGACTCGCTGTTTGCCGCCACGGGAGAAATCAATTTCAAGATGTTCGGGCCGGGGATCTATCCAAAAATTCCCGCAGCGATTCTCGCCGGTCAATCACAACCGGGTAAAGGTTGGGGCAACTCTTCCCCCGAAGAACGTGCCCGTCGTTCTGTTTATATTCACGTGAAGCGGTCCCTGATTACGCCGTTTCTTGCTGAGTTTGATTTTTGTGAAACGGACAGCAGTTGTGCCGACCGATTCAGCACCGTTCAGCCAACTCAGGCGCTTGGCATGCTCAATAGCGAGTTCGTGCAAGAGCGTGCACTCCAATTTGCCGAGCGCCTGCAACACGATCATCCCAACGATCTCGATGCCCAGATTCGTCAATCGATCTGGCTCGCCTGTCAACGATCTGCGACCGACAGCGATCTCGAACGAGGTCGTGCGCTGGTCAACTCTTTGAAAACCGAACATGGTCTCAACGACGAACAGGCTCTCGACCTGTACGCGTTGATGATCCTTAACCTGAACGAACTTATGTATCTCGACTGAGGTCTTATTGATATGTCACAACACAACCACAATCAGTTCTGCGGACGGACTCGTCGTGAATTCTTCTGGGAAGCCGGAGCGGGATTCACGGGTCTCGCTTTGACCAGTTTGCTGTCGCAAGACGGCTTTCTGGACAATCAGGCAGTCGCCGCGGATGGGAAATCTGAATACACCAATCCGCTGGCTCCAAAGGCTCCGCACTTCGCCCCCAAAGCGAAGAACGTCATCTTTCTGTTCATGTATGGCGGGCCGAGTCACGTCGACACATTTGATTACAAACCGAAACTTTACGATTTGGACGGTCAAACCATTGATGTGAAGACCAAAGGTCGTGGCGGGGAGAAAAGCCAGGGGCGTGTCGTTGGACCAAAGTGGAAGTTCAAACAATACGGCGAATCGGGACAGCACGTTTCAGAACTGTTCCCGCATCTGGCGAACCATGTCGATGACATCGCGTTCCTGAAATCGATGACCGCCGACTCACCGATTCACGGCTCTGCCATGCTGCAAATGAACTCGGGAAAAATTCTCTCGGGCTCTCCTGCGTTGGGATCATGGATCAACTACGGTCTCGGCAGCGTCAACGAAAACCTTCCCGGATTTGTCGTCATGCTCGATCCATCCGGTGGACCAATTTCCGGCGCGAAGAATTGGTCGAGCGGCTATATGCCGGCAACCTACCAGGGAACTTTAATGCGCCCCAAAGGCGATCCGATTCTCAATCTGAATCTACCAGAAAACATCACCAAGCCAATGCAACGTCAGCTTCTTGATACGCTCAACGCCGCCAATACCGAGCACATGAAAAAGCGGATGGACAACAGTAATCTTGCCGCTCGCATTTCGAGTTACGAACTCGCGTACAAAATGCAGCAGCACGCTCCTGAAGCGGTCGATATCTCACAAGAGACACAACAGACCCAAGAAATGTACGGCTTGAACAACGAACGCACACTCGACTTTGGTCGTCGCTGTCTCCTTTCTCGTCGTCTCATCGAACGGGGTGTTCGGTTTGTGCAACTCTACTCGGGCGGTCACCACAACGACAACAACTGGGACGCGCACGGCGACCTCGAAAAGAACCACAATTACCACGCCTTCAATACCGATCAACCGATCGCGGCATTGATTCAGGATCTGAAAGAACGTGATCTGTTCGACGAAACTCTCATCATCTGGGGTGGTGAATTCGGACGGCAACCGACCGCCGAATATGCCCAGGGAACCGGACGCGATCACAACTCGTACGGCTTTACCATGTGGATGGCGGGTGGTGGTATTAAAGGGGGACAAAGTGTGGGTGCCACCGATGAACTCGGTGCCGCTGCGGTCGAACGACCGTTCCACGTCAAACATCTTCACGCCACAATCTTGCATCAGCTGGGCTTCGATCCCAACCGCTTAAGCTACTTTTACGGCGGCTTGGATCAAAAACTGGTCGGCGTCGAACATGTCGAACCGATTCATGAGTTGATTGGATAGAATGATTCCGGGAGTCGAACATGACTATTAAGAATCAACCAGCGTGTTCAACAGAAAGCCAAATTGTTCTCGACGCCATGCGTAAAGCACAAGATGCCGCAATTCGTCTCCATCGCGCTTACAACATCCCCATGATTTCCTGGCAAGACGGAAGAGTTGTGGAAATCTCTCCCTTCGATCTGCAAACTGAAGAAGAGAAACAAGACTCTTCCTCCACAGATTGATTGCGTTTCATGACTCAAATCCTCACACCGCTCGTCCTCGTTCTTTTTCTTTCAGCTTCGCTCGTCGCTGAAGATCCCTGGAAGCGGCATACCATCGACAACTCGTCACGTGGGGCGGACGGAGTTCGTGTTGCCGATGTGAATGGTGACGGACATCCCGATTTCACCACCGGTTGGGAAGAGGGTGGCAAGGTGCGGGTTTATCTCAACCCCGGTCCTGAAAAAGCAAAAGAACTATGGCCAGCAGTGACTGTGGGAAATGTCAAAAGCCCCGAGGATGCCGTCTTCGCTGATCTGGATGGTGATGGGGCGGTCGATGTGGTCAGTTCTTGCGAAGGTTCCACACAAACGGTCTTTGTGCATTGGGCACCCCAGAATGCCGACGACTATCTCAAACCCGACAAGTGGGAGACCGCCGCGTTTCCTGCGACCAAAAAGAAAACACGTTGGATGTTCTGTCTGCCAATGGATGTAGATGGTAAGAATGGAATCGATCTCGTCCTGGGATCGAAACAACCGAATGCCGTCGTTGGCTGGTTGGAATCTCCCAGTGACCCTCGAAAGTTGGGAGAGTGGAAATGGCATCCGTTATATGAGGCGGGTTGGATCATGTCGCTGATGAAAGTCGATCTGACCGGGGATGGTCAAGACGATGTGTTACTGACTGACCGCAAGGGGCCAACGCGCGGCCTGGTACTTCTCGAACATCCGGGACAAGACAACGCGACAGGAGAATGGCTCACGCATCGGCTTGGCGGTGAAGAGCATGAAGTGATGTTCCTCGATCACCGCAAAGTCCCGGCTCCCGGCTGGGAGATCGTCGTGTCCACGAAAGATAATAATTTGCTCGGTTTCTCGCGGAGTGACAAACCACAGCAGTGGACTCAAGTTGCAATCCCCGCAGCCAAAAACACGGGCACAATGAAATCAGTCCGCTGGATCGACGTTGACCTTGATGGTCGTCTGGATTTGATTTATTCGTGCGAAAATGCGAATGGAAAACTTTCGGGGCTGGTCTGGTTGGAATCGACCGGTGATCCGACGAACTGGAAACGACACGAAGTCTCTGGCCCGGAAGGTATTAAATTCGATCTGTTGCAATTACTCGATCTCGATCATGACGGCGACCTCGATGTCGTGACCTGCGAAGAACGAACGAACCTGGGAGTCATCTGGTACGAAAACCCGACGCGATGAACGGGGTTGTCAAAGTTCCCAGCCCTTGCGGAACTCGGGAACAATTTGAGCCTGTGCGGCTTCATTGCCGATGGCTTTGAGTTTCGCAGCATCCCATTCAAATTCTTGTCCGCCAGAACGAAATGCGACATTACCCAGCAGAACGGTTTCGGTCAGAGGACCGGAGTACCCGAATTCGCAGGTCGCGGGAGCATCTCCCTTACAGGCATTGATCCATTCTTTGTGGAAGCCGGGCGACTTGGGAACTTTCTGATCGACTTTGTAGTCTGCAAATTTTTCTTCGGGGTAAAGTTTGTAGTTTCCGAAACCCGTGACGAGAATTCCTTCTGTTCCGACGAAGACCGTATTCATTCCTTTCACGGAAAGATTTTTCTCTTTAAGAATCTCCGGGCCGGTCGCGGAATGAGCCCAATACAAATTGACATCCTGTTCGGCAAAGTAGAATTTGGTCGACATCGATTTGGGTGTTGTCAATTCATGGACAGGAGCCGCCTCTGCGGAAACAGTCGTCGGGTATTTCAAATCGAGGGCCCAGAAGGGAATATCGAGAATATGGCATCCAAAGTTCCCGGTTTCGCCCGTGCCAAAATCCCACCAGAATCGCCAGCCGTAGGGACAGATGGTGGGATGATAGTCTCTCATTGGAGCCGGTCCGACCCACAAATCCCAGTCGAGCGTTGCAGGAACTTCGGGAGACTCTTTGGGGACAGAAGGCATACCGCGGCTGCCACCGATCCACGAATAGACATCGGTCACTTTGCCAATGGTCCCCGCTTTGATGATATCAACGCTCTTGTGAATATTGTCGAGCGTATGTCGTTGTACGCCGAGTTGCGTGGCAACACCTTTCTCTTTCGCTTTTTTCGTCATCTCGCGAACTTCCCACACACTATGGGCCATCGGCTTTTCGCAATAGACATGCTTGCCCATCTCCATTGCAATCATGGCGGGATGAAAGTGAGTGTGATCGGGCGTGCTGATCACCACGCCGTCAATTTCGTTTTCTAACTCATCCAGCATCTTGCGATAATCGGTGAAGAGTTTCATGCCGGGAAATTTCTCAAGCGTACTTCCGGCTCTCGAAGTGTCCACATCGCACATGGCAATAATGTTCTCATTTTTGACTCCGCCCACGTTGGCCGAGCCTCTTCCGCCGACACCGATACAGACAAGATTCAATTTTTCGTTGGCTGATTTCTCCGCTCGTGCCGACCTGCCCGATGTATTGAACCACATGGCCGAGGTAGCTGCAGCAGCGGTGGTCTTGAGAGCATCGCGACGTGTGATGTGTTGAGACATGAACTTGCTTTCTTTATCGAGCTTTCGGGATCTTTCCCGATTAAGTTTGTCGCATCAATATAACTAAAGTCGACTCTCATTTCATCGACTATTAGACACTTCGTATTTTAGTCACCACGCGAGTGATTCGCTCAACCGCGTCGTCCATTTCTTCCAGCGTGTTTTGCATGCCGATCGAAAATCGAACCGCCGATGAATAAACTTCGGGAGGCTTCCCCATTGCCAACAGAATGGGTGCCGGTTCCGCGGAACCACTCGCACACGTACTTCCCAATGAACAGGCGATTCCAGCCAGATCGAGTGCCACCAATAAGGCTTCCCCATCAACGCCGGGAAACGAGATGTTCAAGGTGTTTGGCAAACGGTGTTCTTGAGAACCGTTGATGACAACAGGATCGCAATGAGCTTCAAGACCTTTTTGTAATCGATCTCGCAAATCGCTGAGAGTTTGCACACGAGTCTCAAAATCATCCAGGCAGATCTCTAACGCGCGGGCCATGCCAGCAATGAGTGCGGTTGGTTCTGTTCCGGCTCGCTTCCCTTGTTCCTGAAATCCTCCTGTCACGACCGGTTGCATTTTCAATCCCTGTCGAACCAACAAAGCACCGATACCTCTTGGCCCGCCGAACTTATGAGCGCCCAAGCTCAACGTCATCACCCTCATGTTCTGAAAGTTGACCGGGATACGTCCGACTGCCTGAACGGCATCCACGTGCAAAGGAACATTGTGCTTCGCACACAATTTGCCGAGCTTGCCGATATTCTGAACGACACCCGTTTCGTTATGGGCTTGTAACACGCACGCCAATCGGATTTGATCCCATGGAAGATCGGCAAGCTGTTCGCGATCGATCAATCCCTCGCCCGTCACGGGAAGTTCAACAATGGACCAGCCATGCAATTGTAAGTCTTCGCATGTATTCCGCGAGGCGGGATGATCGCCGGGTGTCATCAGAACTTTACCCGGCTTCCCGTAGGCAAGCCCGCGGAGAGCAATGTTGGTCGATTCGGTCCCCCCGCTGGTGAAGATGATCTCTTCAGGAAGACAGCCGAGCCGGTCGGCCATTGATTCACGTGCCTTCTCTAACACACGTCGCGCCTGACGACCTTCAGCATGACGACTTCCCGGGTTCGCGTAAGCAGTCTGATAGGTCTCTGCAACAAGATCGATCACCTCGGGGAAAGGAGGCGTCGTGGCGTTGTGATCAAGATAGATACGTGACTGTGAGGACATTTTGATAATGTGACACAACCAGCATCATTCGCCAAGTCTTAGTTCAGCTTCCTTAAAAATCTCCTACTCTGTGCTACTCACGAAAGACAGTTTTGCATGGTGCGCAGATTTTTTGATCAACGAAGAGGCTGCCAAGCCTGATCGATCTTCTGATCCCCCCTTTCCCCAACACTGATCGGCACAACATTTGCGCGATATGAGTAATTTGATGATCTCACGGGATAGACGCCATCCCCTCTCGTTTATCGTGACATGCAAATCAATGAACCGCTGATTTTGTGGATGAATTTGAGCCACTGGCGCGAACCGGCTGTCTCGATCCGAAAATCCGCGGTTCAAAAATTATCGGATGCTCCACGTCATGTGGTGCAGAGACAGCCGTTCGCTTGTCGCTGTTCCACTCGGCTGGTACTTTGGTCGTATCATGTCTGTTGACCGATCCAAAGCCGTTGTTTTACTCAGTGGAGGCCTCGATTCCTCCACCACGTTGGCCATTGCGCAGGATCAGGGTTTTGACTGCTACGCCATCTCGTTCGATTATGGACAACGTCACAAATTCGAGCTCGAATCGGCCAAAAAAGTAGCCGAGGCGGGTGGCGTCAAACAGCACATTATCTATCAGCTCGACACGCAGGCGTTTTCCGGGTCTGCACTCACGGGAGCCGTCGATGTACCCAAGGATCGCGATGAAAGCGAAATGTCGACAGGGATACCCACAACTTATGTTCCCGCCAGAAACACTGTGTTTCTGGCAGCGGCTCTCGGTTGGTCGGAAGTCGTTGAGTCTTACGATTTGTTTGTCGGCGTGAACGCCGTGGATTACAGTGGCTATCCCGATTGCCGCCCGGAATATATTGAAGCCTTCGAGAGGTTGGCGAACCTGGCCACCAAAGCGGGCGTCGAACAAGGGGCTCCCTACCGGATTCACGCTCCCTTGATCTCGATGACCAAGGGAGAGATCATAGAGACCGGCACGAAGTTGGGAGTCGATTATGGATTGACGCACAGTTGTTACGACCCGTCACCGGAAGGAATTTCCTGCGGACATTGTGACTCCTGCCAGCTTCGCTTGAAAGGATTCGAAGCCGCCGGCCTGACTGATCCTGTAACCTACGCCGATTGACGACCCCGATGGCTGAGAACGCTTTGACTGAAACACGTCCCACGTCTGCATTTTCGACACCCCGCGAAGAATCGTTGCGCATATCGGAAGTTTATGTCGCCGATCAGGGGGAAGGGAGATACGCAGGGACGCCTTCGGTCTTTGTAAGAACGACCGGCTGCAACTTACGATGCTGGTTCTGCGACACTCCTTACACTTCGTGGGATGCTGAAGGGGAAACTCAAACGGTTGCCGAGATTGTAGCCCAGGTGTTGAAGTACGACGTCGAGCATGTCGTGATCACGGGCGGCGAACCTCTCATTCAACCCGGTATTGTGGCTTTGACCAAATATCTCAAACAGGCGGGACGCTTTTTGACGATTGAAACCGCGGGAACCTTATTCCGACCCTTGGTGGCCGATTTAATTTCGCTCAGTCCCAAAATGTCCAACTCAACTCCCGACGATGAACAATGGAATCAGCGGCACGATCAATTACGTCATGCACCGACGGTGATCGAACAGTTCCGTTCGCAGTTTGTTTGCCAATGGAAGTTCGTCATCGATCAACCGGAAGACCTGGCCGAGGTGGATGCTTACGTCTCCTCGATGAACGTACCGGCAGACGAAATCTGGTTGATGCCGCAATCCCGTTCTGCCGAAGAGGTCCAAGAAAAGACCGCCTGGCTCCACTCGGAAGCCGACTCTCGTGGCTGGAAGTTATCGCCCCGCTTGCACATTGAAAAGTTCGGCAACGTGCGTGGGAAATGAAGCTTTTTGACGCAAAGCCGCAGAGGAGCTCATTTGGGAGCTGAGCCGAGTAGGTTGGGTTAGCGCAGCGTAACCCAACAAGTTAATCGGCGTAGACTTCAATTGTTGGGTTACGACTCGCTATGCTCGGCTAACCTACAGAAAATGGCCTCTTGTGCCTGCGGCACACCGTTTGGCGAGCAAACGGTGCTACCACCTCACTTAAATCTGGGTCGTTCATGGTTCACTTCTTTCGTTGTTGTCTCCGTGACCTGATCAGTTATTGGTGGAGAGATCGAGAGATGGCAGCTATCTCATTCGCTCAACTTCGGTGAAGTAGGCACCTCCGGCTTTGTCTTGTTGGTCGTAGAGCCAGGTCAGCAGTTCGGTTTTTCCAGCGGGGAGATCGAATTCAAAAATGATCCCTTTGCTGCCCGGTTCGACGGTGGACTCTTTCGTTTGTCCCGCAATTTGGACTTTTGCCCGGACGGCTTTGACCAACTGATCGGCTTCCACAGGCAATTGCCTGAGTGTGATTTGGTAACGCCCGGCCTGTTTGACATCCACCATCCATGGTCCCGTGACGCGAGGCAATTTTTTGATCGATCCGAAGTTCCAGGGAGGATTGCCGGTCGGCATGTACCAGTCCTGTGAACAGAGCACGGTGAGTTCTTCTGCCGGGTTTCCCAGATCAATCGAAACAGGCGTCATCCGTGGCGAGACAGATTCCCAGAACGGCATGTAATGGGTGCGCAATTCTTTGACAATCTCTGGATGAGCCGACGCAATGTTGTTTCGTTGCGCGGGATCGTTCTGAACATGATAAAGTTCTTTCCCGTCAATGAGTCGCCAGCCTTTTTTCAGAACACAGGTGTACTCCCACGCTTTTGGGGCTCCTCTGAAATATTGGCCTCCCTGAAACTGAACCACAAGATGATCGCGATGAGGGGGAAGGTCGGTTTTTTTGAGGTTAGCAGCAAACGAGAGGCCATCGGGTGAATGAGATTCGGGAACAGCCATGCTGCAAAGTTCGGCCAAGGTTGGCAAGAGGTCGATGTGCGCAGAGAGGGCATCAAGATTACGTCCACCAATGATGCCGCCCGCAGGCCAATGGATAAAGCAGGGGACTCGGTGTCCTCCTTCGTAGACGGAGGATTTTTTGCCTCGCATCCCGGCATTAAAACCTTTGATGGCTTCACTGGTAAGCCCCTGAAAAGTGGCTCCGTTTGCCGTACCGTTATCCGTCATAAAAACCAAAATCGTGTTGTCGGCAAGATCGAGCCGCCGCAATTGTTCGCGTAACAAACCCAGGTTGTGGTCAATGTTGGCAACCATCCCGTAAAATTCGGGACCCGCTCCCCAGTTGGCCTGCTCTCGGTAAGGATTGCTCCATTTCTGATCGACACGATAGGGGCCATGTGGTGCGTTGGGGGCAAGATACAGAAAAAACGGTTGTTCTTGATTCTTTTCGATAAACTTCATTGATTCGGAGAACCAGACATCGGTGCAATAGCCTTCAAATTTCTCGAAGGTTCCATTGCGTTCGTATGTGTCATCAAAATAGTCGTTCCCCCAATAATCAGAGGCTTGTCCGACCCCGCCACATCGATGCCAAACGACATGCTGAAATCCACGGTCTTGAGGGCGATGTGGGGCGTTATCTCCAAGATGCCATTTGCCCACCATGCCGGTCTTGTATCCGTTGTTTGCAAACAGGTTGGCAATCGTTCGTTCGTCGGTGTGCAGCATGGTGCGACCGGAACTGGTCCGGTAAGCGCCTGTTCGTGCCGGGTATCGACCCGTCATCAGTGCTGCACGAGTTGGCGTGCAAAACGAGCTGACATGAAAGTCGGTCAGTCGTATTGACTCTTCATACAATTGATCCAAGTGAGGAGTTTTCAGAATCGGATTACCATGACACGAGAGATCTCCATACCCCTGATCGTCGGTCATGATGAGAATGACGTTGGGGGGTTGGGAGTGTTCTGCAGCACAGGTGGAGACCAGTGTTCCTGATAGCGTTATCAGCAGTAGTATCCGTTTCATAATGATTCCATCATTCCGCGGGGTATTACCAAAGTTTCCACCACGGCTTGGGAGTTGGTGAGTCGGTTTGGTCGGGGGGAGGTGAATCTTGGGAGCATCAGAATTTTCGGCAGGTGTGATCACTCGTGGCGGTGCGACCAGAGGATTCTCGGTAAACCAGTCGCCGTATTGCTGATCGATGATTTCACTCAGGAGCTTTACGTCAACTAATTATTGAATCGAGTTACTCCCGCTTCCACGTCCAATCTTTAACACCCTCCAGATTGCGGATCTGTTCTTTGGGCCATTTTCCTGCGTGTAGATCAATGATGGTCTGGGCATTCATGCCGAACGTCCCATCGTGCGATTCATGATCGAGCCCCGCGACATGACCAGAGAGTAAGACATTCTCCATTTCAACTAGCGGACTCGATAACGGCAAAGGTTCGGCTTCAAAAACATCCAAGCCGGCCGCACGGATCTGTTTGTTCTGGAGAGCATGAATCAAGGCAACTTCATCGACCAGCGAACCGCGTGCGGTGTTAATCAAAACCGCGTCTTCTTTCATCATCGCCAAGCGTTCGGCATTGACCAGATGTTTGGTCTCTTCCGTTGCGGGACAATGGAGTGTGACATAATCGGCTTGCGAAAAGAGTTCATCCAACCCAACCAATTCGATTCCCCATTTGGCGATGAAATTGTCATCGGCATACGGTTCGTAGGCCATCAGTTTCATTCCCAAGCCTGCAGCGCGTGTTGCCGTGGCTTGACCGATGCGTCCCAGACCGACCAGACCCAAAGTTCGACCCATCACGCGTGGACCGGCAATTCGCTCCCATTTCCCTTTGCGAATCCACATGTCGTTCCACGGAAAGCCGCGAGCAATGGCCATCAAAGTCGCGATGGCGTGTTCGGCGACCGCATGATGATTGACTCCCGGCGTGGTGGCCACGACAATTCCAAGCTGATCGCAGACTGCCGTATTGACGGCATCATACCCCACCCCCGAACGGGCGATGACTCGCAACTGTGGCAGCGCCCGCAACACATTTTCCGTCCACGGCTCTGAGCCAGCAATGACCGCGTCGTAACCTTCGGTCACTCGAATGAGTGTCCCTTCGTCCCAGAGATCCAGACTGCGATCGACAATATCAACTTCAAATCCGTTCTCGGCGAAGAGATCAAAATGAGGGCCAGCTTCTCCATTGAGAGAAGTCACCAGAACGCGAGGCATGGGAGCACTTTCTGTGTAAAACCTGACAAAGTATGAGAAAGCATCCTAATCGTGTGACATCGGCAACTCCAGAGAATCCCGGTCAGTTACGCGAGAGTACTTACAATGGAGAGTTTCAAAGAAGAACTTCTCTCCAGAACAACCAAGGCAGTCGAGAAATGGCTTTTACGGGGCAAAACATTCGATTCTCAAGGACTCGGCTTCCCGTTCATCAGAATCGAGAAGAAGTTCCCGGACCCGCCCTTCTTGATGTCCACATTTTTGAATATCAACAAAGCCAGCTTCACCAAGGAGCTTTGCCATTGTTTCAAAATCATAGGCATAAAGGTGCTCGAAGGATCGAAAAACACGATTGACGTGGTCCATCGGCGTGGCATCGTCCATATGGTATGGAAATTTTTCGTCTATGCCATCCTTAATCTTACAATAGGTTCTCAGATACAATTCCGCGTCGGGTACAAGCACTCTTAAACCTCCACCAGGTTTCAGGCATCGACGCCATTCTTGAAGCACGTCTGGCAAACATGACGGCGGAAGATGTTCGAGGACGTGCTCGGTATAGATGCCCGATAAGTGCCCCTCCTGAAAAGGAAGTTTCCATTTGACCACATCCCAGGCGAGGTCAATTTTCGGATACCACTCGTAATTCAGATTAATCGTGTGATCAATCATTTTTTTGCCGCAGCCGATGTTGAGAAATTTGAGCGTGCGGACTCGCTGCGAACGAGTTTGAAAGAAATTCCTTCGCATGCAGGTGTTAAACAGGCTCAACCCTTTTCTCGTCAATGGCGAGATCCACGGATTGCGAGTGAAAAAGTGCTTGATTGTGTAACCTGACATAAATACTGCTTTGAATTCGTACGAGACGGGATCACGCAATCGATCATTCATGTGAGGCCACTTGGTCAGCCGTGGTGAGTCCAATCGTCTCAGAGGAGCCGAATCCTATCGTAAATTGGAATCAATCGCCAGACGGAATTCTCGCTCAACCATCGTAAGAAGAGTCATACTGCGACTCAGTTCCTGAACCGCGTCATGACTCTCGCGATGCAAACAGGAGGCCAAATTCTTCAGAGAGCTGGTCGATCTCTCGAACCCGATAGCCGAGTTTTTCCAATTGTCGTTCCAAAGATTCGACGGTGGCGCCGGGCTTTGCCCAAAGGTGATATTCCATGGCGAGATGCTGAATTCCCGACCAGAGGGATTCCTCTTCGAGCAATTCCCATTCGGCCCCTTCGCAGTCGAGTTTGAGTAAATCAATTTTTCCTCCCGCCCGCTCTATCACTTCTCGAAAAGGGATGACGGGAACATGAATCCAACCTCTCGCAAAGTCGGCAATGGCAGTGGTGTGTAACGAATTTTGCTGCAAAGCCAGTTCCAGAGTTCCAGCTGTCAAGCCGACCGCTTCCGGGTAGACACAGATACAACTGTTTTGAGTATTGTGCTCCAAGACTGACAGAATTTGAGGATTCGGTTCGTAGGTATGAATCTGTTGAGGGGAAAAATGATTCAAAGCGGCCAGCGCGAACAAACCAATATTTCCCCCAACATCGACCACCACATTAACGGGAGAATCAATTTCCGCCAATCGATAACAATCATCCACGAGAATCAGAGAGAGTTCGTGCAGCTGAATCTCTTCTTCTCCGAGTGGAAACTGCAAACGACGATCGCGGCCATTGATCGTGACCGAACCGATCGGGAGTGATTTCCAAGGGGACCAAACACCCAATCGATAGCGTTTCCATCGATAGGCCAAAGAACGGGACAGGCGACTCATCGAATCAGCACCTCCCGTTTAATTCATCCAAAATCGCTTCAGGCTTCGTCGAGGACCGCCACGGTTTCAAATGATTTCCCTTCCAGCAATGCCAGTGAGGCACCACCGCCGGTGCTCACATGAGAAACCTGATCTTCAAAGCCAAGCTGTTTGACAGCAGAGGCGGAATCTCCGCCTCCTATGATACTGACCGCCGAACTGTCTGCAATAGCCTGTGCGACCGCTTTGGTCCCTTCGTCAAAAGGAGGCATCTCAAAGACACCCATCGGACCGTTCCAGACGACAGTTCCCGCACTACGTACAATATCGGCATACGCTTTTGCGGTATCTGGACCGATATCGAGACCTTCGAACTCGTCGGAAATCTCGCCCGCTTTCACAACTTCTTTATTGCAGTCGGCAGAGAAATCGTCGCCACAGTGGGTATCAGTCGGGAGTTCCAACTTGTCGCCACCTTTTTCCATCAGTTCTTTGGCGAGATCAGCTTTGTCTGGCTCAACGAGACTTTTCCCGACTTTGCCACCTTGCGCGAGCGAGAAGGTATAGGCCATCGCGCCACCAATGAGAACTTTGTCACAGATATCAAGTAAGTTGGAGATCACTTTGATTTTATCGGAGACTTTCGCGCCACCAACAATCGCCACAAATGGACGCTTCGGATTGGCAATTGCCTCCGTCAGATACTTCAGTTCTTTCTCTAACAAGAAACCGACCACTTTCGGTTTGTCACCCATCGCCAATGGTACGCCGTGCAAGGAAGCATCAGGCTTGGCACATGATCCGAAGGCATCGTTGCAGTAGACATCGCCCATGTCGGCAAGTGTCTTGGAAAAATCGGCATCATCTTTCTTCTCACCCTGACAGAAGCGAACATTTTCCAGCAGCAAGACTTCACCTGGTTGCAACGCTGCGGCTTTGGCTTGCGCATCGGGACCATCGGTATCGGTGGCAAACTGGACCTCTTTGCCGAGAAGTTCCCCCAGGCGAGCGGCTGCCGGTTTGAGCGAGAACTTTTCTTCAAACTGCCCGGCGGTTGGTCTACCGAGGTGACTCATCAAAATCAGGCTGCCGCCCCGTTCGAGAACCGAGTTGATGGTCGGCAATGTCGCCTTGATGCGCAGGTCATCGGTAATGTTGAGGTCACCATCGAGAGGCACGTTGAAATCAACTCGCATGAGGACTTTCTTGCCATTCACATCAACAGCGGAGATCAATTTTTTCGGCATTGTCTGGCTTTCGTAAAATTCCCCGCATGATGACATGCGAGAAATAAATCAATTGCAGGAGTCAATTCGAGGAAGGCAGGCGGGAGCCTGCCCTACATGGGTTAATTATCACTCTATCGTAAATTCCCGAGAGGGGAATGCAAGCGACATGAATTGTCACCCGCATCATCACTTCTCATCATCCGGTTCGGGAGCAAAACCGCGTCGCATTGTATTTTCGGTCACATTGACCGGCACCAAAAACTGCAACAGGTAATCGGGACCACCCGCTTTACTGCCGAGGCCCGACATTTTGTAGCCGCCGAAAGGATGACGTTCGACCAAAGCTCCCGTGATCTCTCGATTGAGGTACAGGTTGCCGACTTCCATCTCTTGTCGAGCGCGTTTCAGGTTCTTTGGCGAGCGGGAATACATTCCCCCCGTGAGGGCGTATTTGGTATTGTTGGCGAATTCAAACGCCTCGTCCAAATCGTCGGCTTTGATCACGCATAAAACTGGCCCGAAGATTTCTTCCTGAGCAATTCGTGCATCGGGATCGACATCGACAAAGATGTGTGGCCCGACGAAGAATCCTTTGTCGGCCAAATCTTTCACATCACCCGCCAGGGCAAGTTCGATTTCATTCTCTTTACCCAGTTCGATGTATTCCTGAATCTTTGCTACGGCGTCGGCATCGATGACCGGGCCATATGCGACACTCGGATCCTCGGCAGGGCCGACTTTGAGGCTCTTGGCCGCTTCCACCAATCGCTTCACAAACTGATCGTAGACTTTTTCCAACACGATCACTCGCGAACAGGCCGAACATTTTTGTCCCGCATATCCGAACGCGGAATGAATCACTCCCTGAACGGCTTCATCGAGGTCCGCATCGTCATCGATGATGATGGCGTTTTTGCCACCCATCTCGGCCACGACGTGTTTGACAGTTGTCTGGCGGTCATCGGTTTTGGCGGCGGCTTCGTTAATACCAAGACCGACTGGCAACGAACCAGTAAAGGCAATCAGGTCGACATCGGGACTTCCCACCAACTCGGGACCAATGTCTTCTCCTATACCGGGCAGAAAATTGACCACTCCATCGGGTATCCCCGCATCGTGAATCAAATCCATCAACTTGGACGCGATGATCGACGATTGTTCGGCAGGCTTCATGACGACGGTGTTACCGGTGACCAGAGCAGCCGTTGTCATTCCCGTTAAAATTCCCAGTGGGAAGTTCCAGGGAGCAATCACCACGGCGACTCCTCGCGGTTTGTAGAAATAGCTGTTTTCTTCACCTGGAAAATCGGTTTGCTGCGGTTCGTCGAGCAGTCGCATTTGCTGGGCGTAATACATGCAAAAATCAATCGCCTCGGCAACATCGGCATCCGCTTCTGCCCAGGGCTTTCCACATTCAAAGACAATCCATGATGCCAAGTCAAAACGACGATTCCGCATCTCGGCGGCAATCAGTTCGACATATTCGGTCCGATGCTGGGTTTCCACTTTTGACCAAGTGGAGAAAGCATTGCGGGCTGCCGAGATCGCTTCGACGGCATGATCTTCGGTGGCGAGCACGACACGACCGAGTTCTTCACTTTTGTTGCTCGGATTGGCCGACGCCATCGTCTTCCCGCTCTCTTCTCCTTTGCCGTCGATGGTCAGCAAATACTCCTGTCCGAACTCATCGCGAACGCGCTCCAGCGCTTCCTGCATCGCTTCGCGATTCTCGTCTTTCGAGAAATCCGTCAGCGGTTCGTTCTGGAATCCTGTTTGTTCTTCTTCCTGAACCTGTGGCATATCTGCACCTGTCTCGACCGGATTAATGAGGAGTTGAGAAATTTCTGCATCGCGTTCAACGCTTTGACGCAGGAAGGAATCATTCGAGGTATTTTCGAGTAACCGCCGCACGAGATAAGCCATTCCCGGCAACATCTCTCCGAACGGCGTGTAAATTCGCACGCGATGCCCCATCTCGGCAATCGCTTCAGCCTGGCCATCCCCCATGCCGTAAAGCATCTGCACTTCGTAAGAACCGGGAGGCAATTCGAGCGTTTTTGCCCAAGCCAACCCGTGAGAGAGTGATCGTAAGTTGTGACTGCCGAGAGCCGGGCGTAACCACTCGGCATTCTTCATCAGAAACTTCGTCTGTTTTTCATAGTTGACATCGGATTCCCACTTTTGTTGATACACGGGAATCGGCCAGCCACGATACTTCGCACGGATTGTTTCGTAATCCCAATAGGCGCCTTTGACGAGTCGCACCCAGATGGGCGTGCCTCGTTTCTTGGTCCATTTGAGAAGTTCCTTGAGATCCTTTTCAGCGTCCGGCAAGTACGCCTGTATCACGATGCCTGCATCGGGATAGTCGCGGAACTCGTCCTCCATCAAAATCTCTTTGAAGATATGTAATGTGAGATCTTTATGATCGTACGACTCCATATCAATATGAACGTAGGCGTCATACTCGCGAGCCGCACGCAAAATGGGACGCAAGCGACGTTTCACAATTTCAGCAGAGCCGACGGGATCGATGGATTTGAACTGACTGTTCAACGCGGAAAGTTTGAGTGAAACATTCACCCGCGGAATCTGTCCAAACTGGTCGGCGTCCAACACATTGTTGGTGGGCCATTGAGAAACTTGAGGACCCAACCCTTTGATGATGTCCAGGAACGATTGTTGATAAGCGTCTGCTTCGGCTTCGGTCAGGACCGCTTCACCGAGCAGATCCAATGTGAATGCGTAACCACGTTCCCGAAGTTTCTGGACCGATTGATAAACTTCGTCAACCGTCGTGCCGGCAATGAAACGTTTGGCCATCCGATGCACGTTCGTACGAGCGTTGTAGGAGACCGCTTTGCCGAGAACAGTGTTGGGTTGAGTCAGTTCGAGACCCATGCGGGCCGCCCACGGAAGATGGTCGCGGACTTCCTCAAAATATTCCTGCAAGTGGCGAGTGACCGATTCGTGGTCCCGCAACATCGGCAGAACATCGACGAAACGAAACATCTGAATCTTGACCGATTCATCTTCCATCGCCCAGTCGAGAATCCGATCATCCCACCAGCGACGCTCGAACATAGACGGTCGGCGATGGGGAATATGTTCCCAAATCTCTTCCCCCAGCCGTTGGGTTTCCTTTTCCACGGCTTTGGAGATGTCTGCCGTTTTACTTGGCACTTGTGTCAGATCCTTCTTCGTATTATAAGACGTGATCGAAACCACGCCGGATGTTTTTGAATCAAATGATTCGCTGGAAGTATTCGATCACATCCCCATGACTTACATTTGGGAGCGATGACCAATTCTCTATCATTACGTTGTGTACTCAGAATTCAACCGGACGTACTCCTGAGTCAGGTCGCAGGTCCAGAATCGAATGTTTTCCGGCCCATTTCCACATTTCAACTCAATATGGACATCTCCCGATTGCATGCTCTGCGAAACGGCTGCTTCCTCATACTGAACCGGTTGCCCCTGCTCGTAAAGTAATGTCTGATTCAGATGGAGGGTGACAGCCATAGGATCAAACTCAACGCCCGCATAACCGGCTGCCGATACGATTCGTCCCCAGTTGGGATCGTTTCCGGTGATCGCCGTCTTCACCAGTGGGCCTTCCGCCACGGCTTTGGCAATTTTGCGAGCATCTGTGTGGGTATCGAGTCCCGTCACGTCAATGGTCACAAAATGCTCGGCACCTTCTGCATCGCGAATGATCATTTGAGCCAATTCTTCACTGACCTGATCAAGAGCCGCCCCAAACTCACCCAACATGGTCTCTTCGACCTGTCCCGTTTCTGCGGCTCCATTCGCGAGCAGCAACACCGTATCACTGGTACTGGTATGTCCTTCAACGCTGACACAATTAAATGACCGATTGACGGCGTGGCGCAGCAAGCGGTCAGCCTGTTCGACACTCAACTCCACATCGGTCATGATCACACTGAGCATCGTGGCCATGTTGGGGGCAATCATCGCGGCTCCCTTGCAGACTCCCGTGATGCGGACCAACTTGCCGTTCACAGTCACTTCGCGAGAACTCATCTTGGCAAACGTGTCGGTCGTCATAATGGCTTGGGCGGCCGCTTGCAGATGAGACGACTCACCACCTAGTTGCGAGACGATTGATTCCACTCCCGAGAGGATCTTTTCCATTGGTAAAAAGTGACCAATAATCCCCGTCGAACAGACCAACACATCTTCTGCGTCGCAATTGAGTCCCTCCGCCAACTTCGCTGTCATTGTTTCGGCATCATTGATTCCTTGCTCTCCTGTGCAGGCGTTGGAATTGCCCGAGTTAATCACAACGGCTCGCGAGGTCTCACGCCCGACGCGCTGCTTCGACACAGTGACCGGCGCTCCACAAACCAGATTTTGTGTAAAGACACCGGCCGAGGCGGCAGGTCGTTCCGAAACAAAAATCGACAAATCCGGTTTCCCGGACTGTTTGATGCCGCAAGTGATTCCCGCTGTTTGGAAGCCGGCAGGCAGTTTGTGTGATGTGATATTGGTCATGGTGAAGAAGATAGTAATTAGAAATTAGAAACTTGCAGGGTGGGTCTCACGTCATCAATTCTATCGAAAGCCAAGTGGCAATCCTGAGATCCAAACCATCATTAGACCAAGATTTCGCCCCGCCGTGAATTCACACGATGACAGGGAATTGTAAATTCTGAACTCCTCAGAAAACTTTTTGGTTTTGAGGCAGGGACTTGGTTACCTTGTAGACTGATCAATTTTCTCCAACAAGGATTCTGGCTGTGCCAAATCAACACCATTTCCTGTGGAATCGAAACAGCAGTCTTGCTCTATGTCTCATACTTGTAATGGTGCTGGCACTGTTTTTAGACAACAACTCCCCCAAAAACATCACCTTGGCCGAATCACCCTCTTCCCGAAACATCGGAGTCATGATCGTTTCGCCCGGCAAATTTCCGATTCAAGGAAAGTATCTTGAAGCCATCGGCATCGAACAGACCAAAGAGAGAATTCTTCGCATCACACTGTTCACATCAAGTGGCACGGAAAAACCGATTGCCGATCTTGGGGAGCGTTGGTTTATCTATCCCGAAACTCCGGATCGCATCTGGATTTATTACGGGAATGATATTCTGCAGCTTCAGGAGTACAGCAAAAACCGATCTGCAGCATCGTCTCCCTTGTTGAAGACATCTTTGATCTCACAGATCCCAAAACCCGTTTCCGCGCGAATCCCACAAAGCTTGAGAAAGAAACTCGTTCAAGCCTCCAAAAAAGCTCGTGTCAACGAAGAGTTTTAAGAATCATAGCGAGAAAAATCACCTCACAACCATGAAACTAACCACCATGAATCAACAAACCATCACTCGCCGACAACTTCTCCAAAACTCAATTGCTGGAGCAGGACTCTTCCTGACCACTCAACCACAATTGTTTGGGCAGGACAAAAAAGAGGACGGCCTTGATTGGTACAACGTCGAAGATTGGGGCATCGAAGGAAAAGGCTTTACCGAGTGCGAACGATATTACGACCGTCTCCCCGCCACTGCGAAAGAAGAAGTCCGAGGAGCCGTCTGGTCACTGAGTCGTCATTCGGCGGGGATGTTGGCTCGTTTTGAGACGGATGCCAGAAATATTCATGTTCGTTACGACCTACTCTCTGCGTCACTGGCGATGCCCCATATGCCGGCGACCGGCGTGAGTGGAATCGATCTTTACGGTCGCAACGAAGAGGGAGAGGATCGCTGGGTGAAAGTGACTCGTCCCGGCAGTCAGCACGTCGAACAACAACTCGTCAGCGGAATTGATGCTCGACCCAATGGAAAGCCCCGACTCTACACGGCTTATCTTCCCCTCTATAACGGCGTCAACAAACTTGAATTTGGAGTTCCCAAAGGAACCACGTTCAAACCGTTTGCTCCACGCAAAACAAAACCGATTGTCTTTTACGGCACATCGATCATGCACGGTGCGTGCGCGTCGCGTCCGGGAATGTCGATCAGCGCATTGCTGGGGCGACGTTACGATATACCGACGATCAATCTCGGTTTTTCGGGAAATGGTCGTTTAGAACCCGAAGTCGGAAAGTATCTGGCGGAACTCGACCCGGCCGTGTACTGCATTGACTGTTTACCAAATGTGCAAGCCCCGGATGTCGCGGCTCGCACCGAACCTCTCGTAAAGCAGTTGCGAAAAGCTCGCCCAACGACCCCCATCGTCCTAGTCGAAGATCGCACTTACACGAATGCTCCCTTCTTCAAATCGAGTCGCGACCGTCATGCCGCCAGTCGAAAAGCGTTGCGAACCGCCTATGAAAACCTGAAAGCCGCCGGGGACAAGAATCTCTATTACCTGGAAGGAGAGATTCAACTGGGTGATGACGGCGAAGGAGCCACCGACGGCAGCCATCCGAATGACCTGGGCTTCGTTCGCTACGCCGACGCTTATGCGACCGTCTTGGATCCCCTGTTGAAGCCAACCTCCCATTGAATCACGATCGTCACGCTGAATGTCCACCAATATCCCGATCCCTAAAGTCCCCTGCCCGATGTGTGGAGAATCCCTCCCGCTGGATATAAAGACATGTCCTGCCTGCGGGGAACTCGTGAGTCGCAAAGCGAAACGACGGATTCCTGGCGAATTGGCGGGACGATTTCGTCGGCACATTCGCGGCCTTGCCGGAGTTTGGTTCGTGCTGGGCATCTTCAATATCCTGTTGGGATTATTTGGTGGATTGTCCAGCAGCGATTTTCGGGATGAACCCGTCTTGGAACACACCGTCCCCGGAGACGTTGGCCTGATCGCATTTCTTCTCTGCTCGACCGGATTTTTATGGCTCATTTCAGCGTTTACAACATCTAAGAAATGGATGTGGGGAGTGATCTTGGGCCTCGTCCTGTCCTATCTTTCATTTTTTGATGGGCTGTTTTCTGGAAATTTCATCGGGTTGGCGATCTATGGTCTGATCATTGTTCAAGGACATCGCGTCCAGGGAATGGCACGTGAAATTCGCAATCGTGGTTTCTCACCTTCGGAAGTTGATTAGTGATGAGTTTACCAGCTTCCTCAACTTGCCCGATGTGCGGAGAAAGCCTCACCGGTCAACCCGAACGTTGTCCCGCATGCGGGGAGCGACTCAGTGGTGCGGAAATCGCGGAAGATTTTTGGATAGATCCCAAGTTGGTCAGACTCTTTCACTCGCAAACACGCTGGCTGAGTGGATTGTGGATCTTTTTCGGGACATTACCAATATTATATGGACTGTATTGGATCTTTGATATTTTTTCTGCCAAAGAACAGTTCCTTGGCGATGTCGTTTTCTGGCTGATTGTCTTTGGAGTTTCCTCTATCTTACCGGGAATGGTATTGATCATTCTTGGCCTCATCGTCCGCCGAAAAAAACAAATCTGCCTTGTTGTGAGTTTGCTGGCAGGCTACTTCTTGCTCTTGTTTTGTGTTGCTACGGGAAGCACCGTACCGGTCATTGCCGGATTATTAACGGTTGTCATGTCTCATGCCTGCTTTCACACCGCCGATCAGATGCGTAAACTCGGCATTCCTCTCGACACCCCGATTCCCCAATGACGGCGACTGAATAAATGCACGACCTTTGCCCGATGTGTGGCACTCATCTGATTCCACCAAACACTCGATGCACCAATTGTGGAGAAGAGGCAGAATTAGAGTCACTTGTTTCTACGGAAACATTTCACCGGAAAACACTTCTGTGGTTTCGTCGCACGATGTTCACACTTTGCTTGATGTGGCTGCTACAAGGCTCTTGGGATTTATACCGATACATGCTGCTGCACTCTCTCGTCAAACAAAATCCTTTTATGAGGGAGCCTTTCCCCGAATCTCCCACCTCAGAACTTATCATGCGTGGATATTTTTGGGCGGCTGTTTATTTGGGAGTCGGTATTTCTGCGGCCTCGAGAAAGTTTTGGGCCGTTTGCCTCTGTGTTGTGATGTCGATCGTTGCATTGACCCAGGCCGACACCACAATTCCGGTGAGACTCTCATGGTCAATATTGAGCTTGGTCGTCACGGCGTTTGCTTTGAATTTCGCCAAACAGCTCAAGGCTGCTAATATTCCCCTCGACTCGACACCTCTAAAAAACGATCAGGTTGCCCCGATCTCTAACACCAACTTGCCAAATTGATCCGAGCTTGCCATCGCTTCCAGACCTTGATTTGCCTCTTCCAGTTTCAGGACGCGATCAACGGCTGGTGTGATTTGATGTTGATTAATGAATTCGAGCATGGCGATAAAGTCAGCGGGAGAACCCATTGTTGAGCCGACCAGTTGCAGTTGCTTCCAGAACAACTTGAAATGATCAAATTTGGGAGCCGGCCCCGCAGTCGCACCGTAATTCACAATACGTCCACCGGGAGTAACAATGTTCAAGAGAGTTTTGTAGCCGTCACCTCCCGCAGAATCGATGATCAGATCGGGACTCCCCTGCTCGGCCACCAATTGTTTTCCCCACTCTTCTGCACGGTAATCGTATCCGGCGACTGCTCCCAGTTTCTCAGCGAAGTTTCGCTTCCCTTCCGAAGATGAAGTGACGGTGACCTTGGCTCCCGCCGCAACTGCGTATTGCAGAGCAAAAGTCGCCACGCCACCACCGATGCCAGTAATCAAGACGTGCTGACCTGATTGCAACCCTCCTTGCGAGAAGAGCGCACGATACGCGGTCACTCCCGCCAAGGGGACGGCGGCCGCATCTGTCCAACTGAGATGAGCCGGTTTGTCATGAATTTGTGTCGCCGGGACAACCACTTGTTCGGCAAATGTCCCATTTGTGGGCATGCCCAGAATATGAAAGCTGTCACTTTGGACTCGTTCATCATTTCCCCATCCGATGCCGGGATTGATGATCACTTCACGCCCTTCAAGTTGACCATCAACACCATCCCCGACGGCAGTAATCACACCCGCACCATCAGATCCCGGAACCACAGGTAACTTAAGACCGGGATACATGCCCTGCGTGATCCAGTAATCTCGCCGGTTAAAAGCGGCCGCTTTCAGCGAGACGACGACTTCACCCGACGCAGGTGTCAGCGCTTCACGCTGTTCGAGTTCGTAGGGTTGTTTGGTATCTTTGAGGACGAGAGCTTTGATACTGTTCTCCTTTTGAATATTTACAAGTTCAGGTCATCAACCAGAACCGTCAACTCGTCCAGTCGGATTTGTTCCAGACGAGATAGTTCAGCAGGATGGGCAATTCATAAACCGCCAGGAGTAGAAAGAGGACTAACCCTTTTGGGTACTTTTCTTTGAATGCCGACATGTCTCGTTCTTTGTGATAAAACTGATGTGCCCAGTTTTGATATTTGTGAGCGGCGAGAATCAACACGACATACAAGATCATAGTGAAGTTGGCAAAAGCACCCGGCAGGGAAACCAACGGGCAAACGAACAATGCCGTCGAGACAATGAGGGCCACCATGGCCAATGTTGAGAGCCAGACTTTGCAAGGCACATTGAACAGCAGCACCAACATGTAAGGCGTCACTAACCCAATGATGATGTACTCCGGGTGTGCATAGTCGGCGAATCGAGCCGTAATCTCCCAGACAATGGCACACAGTCCAAAGTAGACGGCGAACACAGAACCCAAGTGACCGACATTCAAGCCGAACTGCGAGTGTCGGCAGAGATGTCGTTGATAAAGCTCTTCAAAATTGATGTTCAGAATGTTCATAAGAATGAGTGATTCCGTATATGTTATTTGCGGCGAATTTTGGCAGAGATCAGCAATTTCACAGCGTTGGCGATCAAGATGGGTAACGGCCGGTTGAAGACTCGTTTGAGGGTATTGGCGATCTGGTCGATCTCGTCATCCGTCACCGATAATGGTGGCGTGAATTTCATGATGTACGGTTTATATTGACAGAACCCCATGATCATCGGTAACTGTCGATCTTGCAAGAGGCCGACAAAATAGAAGCGGAACAACATTTTCTGCAACTTTGATCTCAACCAACCGGTCCGCTTTAGCTCAATGGCCAATAGCAGTCCGAAGACGCGAACCTCTTCGACAGCCGGACAATCTTCGAGGGCCAGATGCAGCTTTTCGGAAAAGAGTTTTCCGGCATGACGAACTTGTTCGCTCAAATTGATTTCTTCTGCCTGATGAAACGTGTTTGCAACAGTCTGATAGCCGAGATCATAGTTATACAGAGAACCAAGCGCGGGGATCAGGTCGGCTTGTCGTTCATCGAGTTTCTGTTTCACGCGGTCGTTGAATAATGTGAAAGCGAATGGAAACATCATGTCCGAAGTCGCTTTACCGGTGGAAACCAAATCGGGTGAAACCCCTCTATCTGCTGAATGTAAAAACGGCCCGGTGCGGAACATTCCGGTCTGCACTTCATCAACGAAGATCAGATAGTCGTGTTCGTCTCGTTTGTTTTGGAGATGAGCAATCAATTGATCGGGCAGAGAAACGACACCGCCGACACCTTGGATCAATTCCAGTTGGACTAGCGCCACCGGATACTGATCGAGCATCTGGTCAACCGTGTCACAAACGTCGTCGGCAAATGGGTCGATGTAAATGACGTGTTCGTAGAGAGTTCCCAGATGGGCTTTGTATTTGGGATTGGCGGTTCCCGTGAGCGCCAACAAAGTCTTTCCTCCAAACCCTCCCTCAAATGCCAACACATATTTCTTCGGGAACTGAGCCGCGAGACCGATCTTGAGAGCGGTTTCCACCGCTCCACCGCCGCTCACTCCTGGAATATGATGGGGAAGACCGCTCAATGATACCAATTGCTGAGACACATACTCGCGCGCTTCGTCGGGAGTATCGCCAGCATTCAATTCCTCAACATAGGTCCGAGGATTATGCCCGCGAATAGAACACGCGACTCCCGCAACGCCATCAAAATAACAACGCTGACCAACCATCACGTTGTGTCCCTGAGCGATGACGTGTTCGTGATTAAAGTTGAGAGTGCGGATTGCTTTTCGTAACGAGGGACTAAACAACTCGGCAAACGTATCGCCACGATAGTTCAAATCACGACGAACCTGATCAAGAGTTGACTGAATCCCGGCAATGAAGTCGGGATTTGCAGCGGTCAATGAATGGACCAGATGCAGCGTCGAGATACTGTTGGGTTGATAGGTGGTTGAGTGAAATGTCGATGTTCCCGGCTGCATCCAACGACCGTAGACATCGGATCGAGCGGTCATCGCACTAACGGGAACATCATGATTCACAAACGATTCATCAAAGACCACAACATCAGGATTCAAGTCGGTGCGCCAGTCGGCATCTTCATCAGTGTCTAACCATAATTCGCGGTCGAGACAGACAATCTGTAATCGATGATCGAGTGCCGATTCCCAATTGAATTTTTCTGACAACGCTTCCGGCATGATCACCACAAACCCAAAATCCTGATCTGCCAGATGTTTGACCTGTTCACCTACATCAGGACCGGAAAGCACGATGGTGTCGGGAATTAACGTTATTTGCTCCGCTCCAATCGAAATACTCTCAAAGTATTTCAATCGGCCAGCGGGATCGAGAATCAGGCCTCGTTGTGTAGTCCCTCGACATTCGGTCTCGTACCGCGCCAATTTACAGGCGCCACTCAGAACTTCTTCAAAGGCATTTCCCAGATAAGTGGGAAGGCGCTCTTCAATTGTGAAAGAATTCGGCCAAGTCTGTTTGAGTATCGCTTCGAGACAGACGCACGCTTGAGCGACGTACGGATTGAGGTACAAACGAAACAGATTCGGAATCTGTTTGTTGATCAATTCCTGGCAGGTATCCAATATCGGTGGAGGCGTAGTCATGGGGCTGTATCAGGTATCTCTCTGGAAATCACTTACTATGCTTGCCGGTATTGTGGGCAACGGTTGAAAAGTGATCGGCAAGGTATTTTTCGAACGTCTCTTTGTGCTTTTTCATCATGAACACATCAGCTGAAATCCGATCCGAGTTTCCGAACGGAGAATGCGGCAACCCGTCTTTCTTCACGTATCGTAATTGAATCTTCGAGATCGGCATCGAATTGTGAGTTTCCCAGAAACGGGGGAACTCTTCGGGAGTAAAGAACAATTCGGTGTGGTAGCCAAGTGCCTTCATGAACGCATGAAATAACCAGGCGGAGACCGCGTTCCCTTCGATCTTGTCCCAGATTTTCCCGATGTTGTCGCGGGGAAACTCCATCATCTGATTTTGGTCGGCGTCATCGGCTGTGAAGTAGGTATAGAGTTCGACATCTTCCGAGGCGGCTTTTGATTTCCGAACTTCAACATTCGAGGCTTCCGGGTGATGAAAGACCGACATCAATTTTTCGCTGTCGGGATTCGTTAACGTTTCCCGCTCCATGAAATATTGTGATTTGTCTTTGAAACGCAAATAGAGCCTCAGCAATACGACTCGGCTGCCTTGATGATACATGTGCTTGCGAAAGGTTTCATCATTCCGTTTTACGCACAAGATGCGATCAATTTCAGGATCGTATAAGACAACCTTTTCGATGGTTTCACCGACGGTCGTATATTCCGAGGCCGAGCCATGAATGGGGACATAGTACGCCGTCCCCATGCTGACATACGAATAATTGGGAATGACGAACATCTCTTTGCCGCGCGGCCGGAGTGCTTCAATCACTTGCTTCAAGAGCACGCCGTTGTCGAGCTTGACCAAGTTTTCTTCGACAAATTCGATTCTCTGGCAACCAATCGTCGAGACGATGGTTTTCTTCGGGTGTTGATGCCCAAAGTGAACCACGCCGTTATTGTAACCGACGACTTTCAGAAATTGATCGCTGTATTGATTACACAGTTCGAGCAGTTCTCTTTGCGACCGGATCGTGAGCGTGTGGAAATTCCAGTATCGTAATCTCGGTGAAAACCATGTGAAGAGCTGAAAGACAAGCGCGGCCAATTGTCCGAGTTGCAACACGCCACCGATCCAGGCGAGTGCTTCACGATAGCGATGATACCAGGTCGGCTTTCGATAACGCTTCAAAACATCTCGCCACGCTTCATTGTGTCCCAGCAGCGTGAAGGTTCGATTGCGTCTTGTCGAAGGCTGACTTAACTCTGTCTCAATCGCTTGAAATAAAACATCACCTTCAAGAATTGTGCTGCGTAATCTTTGAGGAACCAGAGGATACAAGGGGGCCAGTTGACGGAACTCTCGTTCGGCTCGCGAGGATTTTCCCAGTAATATCCCTGGACGAAAGACCGTCAGACGAGCTGGGCAATCCGCAAAATGCCCGCGTACTGCGTCTTCCAGTTTGATGATGTCGGAGTCACCAAAATGGACACGAAAAGAACTGACGACGGCGACTGATTCCGGAGGTGTTTTCTCGACAATCGCCGAAACCGTCGTCATTACTTCTCGCGTTCGCTTGCCGTATTCTTCACCCAGAAAGATGACAAGCTGCGTGAGAGGGGCATCGTTGCGAAGTTCTTCGTATTTCTCGAAATCAAAATGATAGATGGGACAGGTATCGTGAGCCTCTTCGATATTTTCGTCAATGACGGGATGAGTCACCACGACGATGCGTCGATCATTCGACTTGGCCGCATGAATGGTGTAATCGATGACGGACGGATTGCCACAATCGACGATCAGTAGCAGAGGCTTGCTATCCATGATTCAGGCAATGTTGAGGAAACGAGTTTAGTAAGACGGAGGAAAATCAAACAGCGGCTGACCGTATTGTAGTTTTTCATCATCGGCGACCAACACTTCACTCTTTTCGTTGGGTTCGGTAATCACAATCGCCGTCGATCCAAGATTAAAAGTTGCCAACCAACCGCAACGATCAAGTTGGGTCGGTTCATCATACTGTTTTCGAATGATGGTTCGCGAGGAACATCGAAACTCAGGATCCCAGGGCAATGTGATGTCTCCCACGCCCCAACCCGCCACCATAATCACCAGACACGACCCAAGTGGCGTTTCGATCCGAAAGACCATTCGTTCGTTCAAAGTGAAAGTCGGGAACTCTTTCCGCTGAAACGGCGGATGGACCAACAATCGCGAGCCGGGAACGTGCATTGCTTCTTCCACTCGTCCTGCTTGCGGACTGAATACCCGATGACAATCGGCAGGCGACAAAAACAAAATCGCATAACGGCCATTTTGATATCTGCTGATGTCCATCTCAGGACATAGAGACGACAGCGTGTAATCGATCTGTTTGGCGGTCAGAATTGTCTCGCCATCGATCAATCCAGTTTCCTGCACTCGACAATCGCACGGCACGAGATATTGCGAATCGGTTTCAGGGATCGGTCGGCATTCGGGCTTCAGTCCACGTGTGAAGACCGCATTGAGTGTCGGGTAGTCTTCAATTGGAAACTCAGCTTCCTCTTCGTTCAATGAATCATATTTTTGACCGAAGACCGAGCGAAACAATTTTCCTCGCAGGCTGCGCGACGGAATCGGTAATCGCGAGAGTGTGACACCCAGCCAGGCGATGAGCATCTTCAAGCGACCGCCGTGAATTCCGCGGGCTTGTTTGCGCTGTTCTTTCCGAATGTCGGCAGCCGATGGTTGTTGCATGATGTTAAAATGTATCAAAACAGTTGTAGGCTGGGACAAGTCCCAGCAAATGAATGGTTTATCAATGAAGAGACGTGTAACAAGTGAAACGATGAAAACGTCAAATCTCAGCAATCACAGTATCGGCTATTCGGAGTGCATTTGCCATGATGGTGAGAGCCGGGCCGACTCCCAAAGATGTCGGAAACAAACTTCCATCCGCCACAAATACCTCGGGATGATCAAATAATCGCCCATTTTTGTCGGCCACCGCGTGGTCACGGTCTGTTCCGAAACGTAACGTGCCGCATTGATGGGCGACGTGTTCGGTCGATGGAAATGATTTCGTGAGACAGTGTGCGGCTCCCCCACGCTTCAATATGTCGACCATCAAGCGAGTCAATACTTTGCCTCGCTCAAAATCGTAATCAGAATATTTGTGCGTTAACCCAATTTGCCCATCCTCTTTAACAGAAACTCGATTCTCGGGATTCGGCAAGTCTTCGATAATCCCCGCCATCGGTAACATTCGTTTCCGCAACGTATTGATGGCAGCTTTCGGCAACCACTTGGGCGCGCTCTTGCCAATCATCAACGGACCCGGAACGGGCAACGATTGAACCAATCCCAGTTTGTGAGGATAGTCGTCCGTCCCAAAATAATGATCGGCGAAACCAATCTGTTTCACGAAGGTCGACTCGGCACCGGTTCGTTTGAGGTATAATCCCACGACAATGGGTGACAGATGCATCATGTAATTTCGTCCGATCAACGGATGATCGCAACCGGACTTCAATAAGATCGCCGGTGACCCAATCGCTCCCGCCGCGAGAACATATCGCTTCGCCGTCACGATCTGATGCTCACCCGTCTCACGTTCCAGGATTCTTACGCCGGTAATTGCCTCTCCCTGTCGCTCGAATTTCTCGACTTCGACACGTTCACGAATCTCCAATGAACCGGTATCGGCAGCCGCTTGTTCGATCACTTGCCCGGCTGAAATCCGCGCACCGTTGGGACAGATGTAACCGGGACAGGCATCACATTGCAGACAGATATTGAAATCAATTCCCAATGGCAAGACGAACGGTTTGAGGCCGGCGGATTCGTTTCCATTCACCAAACGCTCGTTGATTGGTTTCAACGGAATCGGTGAATGCGGATAATCTTGAGAGGGACGATTCAGCGGTCCGAAATTGGGAGAAGATTGGCCGCTGACGTGATACAGTTGCTCGGCACGATCGTAGTAGGGTGCAAGGTCTTCATACCCGATGGGCCAATCGTGTATCGATTTGTCCAATCGATCGCCGTAATGCCGACCGGGATGGAAATCGTCATCGCTGGGGCGCATGAGCGCGGCACCATATAAAGATGTACTTCCTCCCAGAACACCCCCCATGTAGAGGCGGGCGTTGTCGCCATTCACATCAATCGGGCGATCATCGTAGGGTTGTTTGTCGATCAACATCGCCTGTTCGTCATGAGGTAACGTCACGGCTGGCGACTTTCCCCCACGTTCGAGCAACAAAACTCGTTTTCCCGCTCGGGCAACAGCTTGCGCCAATGACCCTCCACCCGCACCACTACCGATCACGATGACATCGTAAGAATCAGACATCGTTACCAATCAGGGCCTTTGTTGTGAGAAAACCGGAAGTTCGTCGATCTGTTTCACAGGATAGCAAAGCTGGTGGCTTGGCGACCACCCTGTAAGCACTCTTGGACAAGGACTGATAGAGATCTGCGAAAATAACACGAATTTTCGTAAGATTCTTGGACCAAAGGCGACTAGAGAAAAGTAAACAGGGACCAGGACGGTCCAATCAACCTAATCGTCGCAAGCCGCAACGGATTGAACAATCCGCACTCACGGGCTTTGCAACCAAATGAGCAGTTGTAATTCCGACGAATCGCTGGTTGAATAGGGCTTGAAAACATTTTCCGCCAACTGAGACACACTCACTGAGAAGGTTCAGCTGACAGATGCAAACAGATACTATTCAACGTCAGTATGACGAGGTCATCGCGCAACATTACGACCTCGATCCTCAGAACGTCACTGGCGATTCGCTTAATAAGGCAATCGATCATCTGCAACAAACAGAAGAGCTGAAGGCCGCGGGATCAGCCTTACGAATTCTCGATGTCGGTTGCGGAACCGGCATGTTCTGCGAACGACTCCGCAACGAAGCGGGATTTTCGATTGACCCTTACGGCCTCGATCTGTCTCAGGCCATGGTCGATATCGCGGGAGAGCGCATCTCCGACATGAAATTGGCCGTGGACGATGCCGCCAATCTTGATGATCACTTCAAGGATGTGTCCTTCAACATCATCTGCACTCACTTCATGACGGGCTTTGTCCCCATTGATGTCCTGGCTCCAAAAATCCACAGCAAATTGGAAAAGGGCGGATATTGGTCATTCGTGGGTGGCACAATGGGTGGCTTCCCCAATCTGCAAAAAAAAGCCGACTTGAAGATTCTCAAAATGATCTTCGGCGGGAAAAGCATCGACACACCGTCACTCGTTTCCAATCCAGAAGACGAAGCGGATGTTGTCGCGAAACTTCGGGCGCACGGCTTTGAAGTGACTCAAAGTGAAACATTTGAACCAGAAGTCAATTTTGCCAATTTCGATGAATTCATGGACTTCGCGTATCGAGGGGGATGGCTGACACCGTTCGTCGAGAAACTCGGTTTGCACAAACTCAACCGAACCTCTCAAGCGATCCTCAATAAACTGGCCTTCCCGATCAAAGATCATCACCGCATCGTGTTGGCGCTGGCTCGTAAACAGAACCAGTAAGTTCCAACTTCCGCACGGGAAAGAATCTTTCGATGCGTGTCGCCATCATTGCGGAAGTCTTTTTGCCGAAAATTGACGGCGTCGTTCATCGCACTCTCAATCTCATCGAGCAACTGCAAGCCGCCGGCGACGAGTTGATGATCGCCTGCCCTTACGCAGAGGGCGAGCGAGATTGCGATGTGCCGCTCGTCGATTTCAAAAGCTTTCCCTTCATCACCTACCCCGAATACAAAATCGGGATCCCCAACCGCCAGCTTGAAGATTCGATCCGCGAATTTCAGCCCGACGTGATTCATTACATGAATCCGCTCGCCTTCGGATTTCGCTGCTACAATCGGCTCCGCAAAGCCGGACTGCATTATCCCAGCATGTTCTCGTTTCATACTTTGTATGGCGAATTCGTGAAAGGTTATGCCGCGCTGAGGCCGCTGTCGCCCATCATCTGGTGGACGATGCGGGAATTCCATAACCGGGCCGATATGAACATGACGGTTTCTGGACTGATGCGGGACGAATTGATCGAACGAAATTTTGAGAGGGTCGAACTCTGGCCTCCCGCCGTGAATGTGGAACAGTTTCATCCGCGTCAAAAGTCGGACGAGATGCGCAATCGGCTGACACAAGGACGCCCCGAGAAACCATTATTGTTGACTGTCTCCCGACTGGCCCCCGAGAAAAATGTCCTGTTTCTCAAAGAGATTGTGGAACGATTTCCTGACGCGACATTGGCGATCGTCGGCGATGGCCCGCAACGAGGAGAACTTGAAAAGAAATTCAGCCACCTCGATGCCAAGTTCTTTGGCTATCTCACCGGAGATGAGCTGGCCGCGGCTTATGCTTCCTCCGATCTATTCCTGTATGCGTCGGAAACGGAAACGATGGGGAATGTGGTTCTCGAAGGGATGGCGACCGGATGTCCGGTGGTGGTTCCACGAGCCGGGGGAATCCCGTCTCTGGTCGAACATGAAAAAACCGGTCTGCTCTACGAACCGCGAAACGTCGATGACGCCTGCTTGCACGTGGAACAGTTATTGAGCGACACCGCGTATCGGGAGCAAATCGGCAACGCGGCGTATGAAACAGTCAAAACCTGGGACTGGCCCCATGCCATCGAAAGAGTGCGTGAAGTCTATCAGGAATCAATTGACCGTTTTGATCCAAACTCTGCAAGCTCAGCCACGATGAAACAACGCCTGGCCGGCATGATGGTCTCGTCTCTGGTAACCACCTTTGGTTGTCTGGGAAAAACGACGAAGCCACCAGCGACAAAACCTCTTTAGTCCAATTTGTCCTCTATTTTTCTGTGCGGATGTTTCCCTCTAGTCCTACCTGGTGACAAATACTGAATAGTCAAATGGAGAAACCATGAGTGACACATCGGTACCCCAAACACCTGTGCTTAGATTCTCAGAGCCAGTACGCGCTGATCTTGAAAGTTCTCGTCCCGGACTTGCTGATGAAACAGAGCAAATGATGTCCACGCACATACGGCCATGTGTTGCAATTACATCTCGACGTGTGTCATCTCTACCATTACGCAGAAACCCACTCGTTCGTTTCTTTGGAGGTTCTACAGCTGAACCCAAGCTGGACATAACTGAGTCGAAGTTCGGAGGAACTCCATACTCCGAAAGAGGTGAGAGTTGGAAAGGATACAGCTTTCTAGGTCAAATTGACCTGGCTCGTGCCACTTCAGTCCTTCCTCCGAATGCTCCAAAGCTTTCAGGTTTACTCAGGATAGATTTGGGGGATTCATTATTAGATATTCGAGTGCGTTGGTTTCGTGATATTAATCTGGATCAGGCTTGTTGCTTAAAGATACCATCGGTCGGTTCATGGGAAACAAAACTTGATTTTAAGATTGGTTGTACGATCCCGGAGGGAGATGCACTGGAAGCAATCTGGCCAATCCCGGAACCTCAATGGTACGAGTACGAGCAATTCTTTCCCACAGGCTTCAATTCCGATGGCAATAATGAATTTCATCGCTTACTCGGACATAAGTCATCGGGCTTAGATGAAGCCCACATGTTCGCTTCTCCATCTGACGACACAAATAATATCGCGGACTACGAATGTCTTCTCCGCTTAACACTCGATGTTGAAGCAGGGTTTGATTGGGGAACTAATTGGATTTACCTCCTCGTCAATCGCAAGGATCTCCTACGTGGAGACCTTAGCCAAGTCGTTTCCGCAGTTGCCAATTCATGATAAAACATACGAGCCAGCACGAGAAATCCCATGCCTATAATCATCACATTATTGTTCATACTATTCATACATGCTCCTCTCCAAGCTGCCGAGTCTCCCAATATCGTGATGATCATCTCCGACGATCAGGCGTGGACCGACTTCGGATTCATGCGGCATCCTCATATCAAGACGCCGCACCTCGACCGGCTTGCCCAACAATCGGCCCGCTATCCCAACGGCTACGTCCCCACGTCTGTCTGTCGTCCCTCACTTGTCACATTGTTGACCGGCTTATACCCCCATCAGCACGGCGTTCATTTCAATCATCCACCGCCGGGTAACTCGGCTTTGAGTAAAATGACGAAGGATAATTATCTGCGCACGCGCGACAAAGCGTCTTACCTGATCCGTTCGGTTCCATCATTGCCGCGAATCTTGGGCAAACAAGGTTACAAGTCATTCCAGACCGGGAAATACTGGGAGGGACATTTTCGCAACGCCGGTTTCACGCACGGCATGACTTTGGACCAAGCCTCTCCTGAACCGGCTTATGGAAATCGGAAACTTCCTGATGGCTCACTCGTCGCGCATGGCAACGGCGACGCGGGTCTCAATATCGGTCGCGACACCATGCAACCGATTGCCGATTTTCTGGACGAACATAGCAAAGCCCCGTTCTTCCTCTGGTATGCACCGTTCTTACCCCATGAGCCCCATAACTCTCCCGAGAAGTTTCGTCAGCCTTACGAAGAGAATCCGGCAGTCCCCCGCCACTTTGTCGATTATTACGCCTCGTGCAGTGAATTCGATGCGACCGTCGGCCAACTGATGAAAATGATCGATGAACGGGGATTGACCGGGAACACACTGTTTGTCTTTGTTATCGATAACGGCTGGCAACCCATCGAGAAGAAGAGTTCCCGAACAGGCAAATACCCCGTCGATATTCGCTCCAAACGGTCTCCCTTCGATTACGGCTTGCGGACTCCGATCCTCATTCGCTGGGACGGTCATGTGAAACCGGCCACACATGACGCACTCTGTAACAGCGTTGACATCGTACCAACCATTCTGGATGCAGTGGGAATCGAGGAACTTTCAAAGCAGATGCCGGGACGATCGTTGTTGCCTGCCGCAGTCGGCAAAGAACCATTGAAAGACGGCCCGGTGTTCGGAGAGATTTATCCGGGAGACGCGACATCGCTCGGTCATCCATCACGAGACATTGCCTATCGTTGGGTGAGAGACAGCCGCTGGAAACTGATTGTGCCGCACAGTCAAAAAGGAGAAATCTGGCGAAACTATGTCAGCGAGGTTTCGTTGTTTGATGTGATCGCCGATCCTCATGAGAAGAACGATTTGTCAAAAGATCCCCGACACCAACAACGTATCAAAAAGATGAGCAAGTTACTCGATGACTGGTGGACGCCGGGAGATGACAGTGATCCCTGATGAACGAGCAGACAATTGTCTTGAAAGCATTCTTTTCAGAATTTGGCAATCACCACTCTCAAACATCCTCTCACTCAAGAGTCTGAAACGTCATACTCTTGAAATGGCCCCAACTCGTTGAGTGGTCAGTGACTTTCAAGAGTCTTCAAGAGTATGAGACACAGTCATACCCTTGCCATACTCTTGACGATACTCTTCCATACTCTTGAGCAAGTTGGCACTGTCATTGAGTTTGCGACGTTCGGTCATTTTGGGGTGATTGTCTGATTTCGCGCAGGCCTTCTCAGACATGCTGTGAGATTTTGCGGACCGAAATCGGTCCTCAAGTGTGATTTTTTATGACGTTCTAATTGCCAAAGATCGAAGTCGTATTTGAAGTAGGCTGGGAGAGCAAATGCGTATCCCAGCTAAGAGGTGTGGGACACAAATGCTGGGTTACGACTCGCTTCGCTCGGCTAACACCAGCCTACTTTCACTAACCAACTCCGAACGTTAACTCTGGTACAAACCAAATTTCAAGGTCTCTTTCTGTAATGTCCGCTATGCTGTGTTGGCGAGTCGTTTGGTATATGTAGAACACGGATGACGTGGAGAAAACGGATTTTCGCAGATTAAAAATGAAGAAGTGTACGCATTGCTGTAGGCCGAATCTCCGAGTCGGCATGAGAGATGTGGAATTGTTCTTCAAGGTGGATAAATACTCACGCAGAGCGACTGTGTCGCTTATCGACGCTAATGCACTGACCTGATCCTGATTAGTGAAGATTAGCGTGAATCAGCATTCCATATTTTGTGGTAATTCATTCTGACCACGAAAGACTCGAATTAAACGAATCACAAAAAGTTGAGGCGTTTAGTAGAAGTAAGGCACGGATGTAAGAAGTTGACTCACGCAGAGGCGCAAAGAGAAAGGATAACCGGGTAGCACCGTTTGCTCGTCAAACGGTGTGCCGCAGGCACAAGAGGCAAGACCATATTTGTGTGGACTTGTCTGGTAGAAGTAGAACACGGATGAAACGGAGAACATGGATTGTCACGGATTAAGAAAAGCATGACGCAACAAAACTCATCTTGCCAACTGTCATCTACCAGAGTTACCGTTCGAGGTTCGCTGATATTGACCGTGGTGCATTTCATGCACCCTACAAAACACTGCTTTATCTGTAGGGTGCACGCAGTGCACCACGATATAGAGATTCTATCGATCAATATTTGTCGTAGGGCCGGTTTCACCGGCCAAGGATTACCACAACTCGAAATTGGCCCGGCCAGCTTGCGCTGGCGGCTCAAAACACGATTTGACATAAACCGAAAGGAATCAACAACTTGCTCAAGAGTATACAAGATTCGGAATCAAGATTCGGGAAGATTTGATTTCAAGATTTGGAAAAGGTACCCCCCCAAATCATCGAATCTTCAAATCTTGAAACGGGGATTGAATGTTTATGTCTGAGCAGCACACTTAAAGCCTCGTGGTCATCAATCGACCGGTGCGCTGGTTTAATTCCGATTGGTGTCCGCGATACTCCAGATAATGGGAGCCGCGAGTTCGTCCTGACCGATCTGCCGTGATGCGAATTTCTACTTGAGGATCGATCAGACTCCGCGAATAGTCTTTCTCGATTTTGACCTCTTCCTTGTTGGGAAGGATGAATCGAGTTGTGATGACTTTGTAAGCTTCGCCGTTTTCGGGAGATGTGCGTTTCATGGTGGCACGCATCAAGCGATAACTTTCACCAGGTTGGGATTCTGTGGTCACAATTTGAAAAGAGTCCGGGTCTTCGATGCCAAGAGTGAATCGAGATCGTGACAGCAGAGTGGTGAAATTGAAGATGACAATTTCAATTCCCCGTAGCAACGCGATCATGATGAGGCGTTCCCGATCTTCGGCCGTCTCTAAGGCATTGCAGAGCGCGGACCGGTCAGGCAGCCAGACAAGAGGCGTTTTGTGCAGGATGGGAGTTTCGTTATCGAGAAAGAGATCGCGTTGACGGGTTTCCCAATACCGTTTTTTGTTGACCTTCTGACGTGTCTGAATGAACTCCCAAAAGGGTCTCAGAAATCGCATCTCACGATCAATGACTGCCGGGTCATCGAACTGCTGAATCGATTCGGTCGCGCGAGTGACACGCTTACGAACGGTTAACATCAACGCCTGTAGCGAGCCTTGAAATTTCAGGTCAGCGTCAATTTTCATCGGGAACGGGAGACTTTCAGTGGATCCACAGAAACGCTTCGAGACGTTTTATGGTAGATGAGAACCCGCCCCTTCACACTCTTCAAAGCTCGTCTTCACCCAATATTCATATCTGTTCGAGAAAGCCACATACTTCGATCATGATACAAAAAAACTCCCGCGGGCAAATTGCCGACGGGAGTTTGTTTTTTCGCAGGTAAAGATTCTGTCTGAATCAATATTCGCCAGTGATACGTTCGCCGCCGTTGCGTGTGGCTAATGCTCGCAGGACTGTCCAATCGACGTTTTTGCTGATGGGGCGAGCCGAGTTATCGACCATGGCAAAGTTGACCACGTCACCGTGATGCGATCCGAAGCCGAAGTAATGATCGCCGCTCCCTGATCCAATAGAAAAGTAATTTCCGAAGAACATGTGGTCCTGACGAACTCGCGCACAGCAACTGTTGCCATCTCCCCAAAGTCCGTACAGGGTTTCTCCCAGCATCAGAGTTTGGGTGGTGCCATCAGAGATATCGCGGAAGCCGACCGAGCTATTGTCGTAGAAAATGCCGTCGCCTGTCAGTAGCAAGACATTCGGATCAAGTGGTGAAGGTACTTGAGTCGCGTTTGCTCCGAAGTTACCACGGTAGGAAATGTAGCCAAAGTTGCCACCCGTTCCTGCGATCGAAGGACGTCGTGAAGGAAGAGAGGCAGAGGGACAGACATAAGGGGGGATCTCGACACTCATCGCACTGATGTTATTGGCGGTGCTTTTGGGTTCGATGAAACTGGGGTTGATGGTCTGCTGGTCCATCTGTGGCAACAGCAACGCGTGCCAACTCCAGTAACCCTTTAATGTCCATTGCGACAATGAGAGCTGTCTCCGTTGAGGGTTGGAGGTGGGAGCACTGATGCCTGTGGCATCGACGGCGTCCGAGAAGACGGCAGGTTCCGTCAGGGTCAATGCCTGATCGACGGCAGTTTCCATGGTGGAATCTTCGTTGAGCAATAAACCCGAAGGAAAATTCTTGTGAGAGTCTGCATAGTTATGCATGGCGATGACAAGTTGATGCAAGTTGTTCAAACAACCTGTCTGACGGGCTCGTTCACGTGCCTGTTGAATGGCGGGCATCAAAAGCGAGACCAGCACGGCAATGATTGCCATCACGACCAGAAGTTCGACAAGTGTAAATCCTCGGCGGGCAACCGATGGTTTAGGGTGGCGACTCAACATAAAGCTCTCCAGATGATCCGAGCGTTAACTTTGGGGAAAAATCGTGTGACTGTAGTTTCCCGACAGGGAATAGATTGTTTTATCCTATCCCCGTCCGAACAGGAATGCAATTCCCTCTTTACAGCACAAGGCGTGTTTTTCATGATCTTAGATTCTCTGTAACTGTTGATGATCGCACAGTTTACGAATCCCTTTTTCGGTCCACTCAATCAGTTCTGACAGGTCATTCAGATCGAGCATTTCGGTGGCAGAATGCGAGTAACGCCTGGCGAGACCAAGTGTCAATGCGGCGATTTTTCCTGACGCTTGTTGTGCCGAAGTGGCATCGGTGATTCCTGCCGTATCCACAATCAGTTGGTAGGGCAAATTGCACTCGTCGGCGATAGCTCGAAAATGATCTCTCAAAGGACCATGTGTCGAGAGCCCACTCGTCTCGCGGACTTTGAGAAGCGGTCCGCCTCCGATGGTCCAGGGAAGAGTTTCGGAGCTGAGTTCGGGAGTCCCTCCTGCGGGGACGGTATCAATGGCGATCACCACATCCGGGTCGGCAAGTTTTGTGGCGACTTCCGCGCCACGTAATCCAATCTCTTCTTCGACAGTCAGCACAAACACGCAATCCGCTGCGGGGCGATTTTGGAACAATCGCTCGGCGACTTCCAGAACAGCCAGCCAGCCCGCTCGATTATCGATGGACTTGCCGAACACTCGCGTTGGATGCGAGGTCGAAATCAATTCGCCCACAAAGACGGCCGGCGTTCCCGTTTCGATCCCCCATTGAGTCAGTTGCTCTCGTGACTCGGCTCCCGCGTCGAGATACATCTGATCGACAGAGGGAACCTGTTGAGCCTCGGCGCCTGTCAGAATATGTCCGGGCTTCACGCCGACAACTGCTTCCACAGGTGTATGACCTGGAGGTAACAGGCGAACTCTTTGTCCGGGAAGAACTGAAATCGTGGGGCCGCCGAGTCGTGTGAACCGCAGGAAGCCGTCGTCTGTCAGAGAGGTCACCATGAAGCCAATTTCGTCGGCATGTGCTGTGAGCATGACACGGGGAGCATGATCGTCGGTCCCTTTCAATTCCCCGTACAGATTTCCGCGAACATCGAGTGTCACCGCGTCGCACAGAGGAGTCAGAGCCTCTCTGGCAGCCCTGAGGACCGGTTCTTCAAAACCTGTCGGAGCTTCGAGGGAAGTCCAATCGCTTAATTTTTGCCGTAGAAGTTCGACGTTCATCGGGATCTCAGTTTTCAGATGGGTGGAAGCACCAGTTTCAGACTCGATCTTATCGTGAAGAGATTTCATTCTCACCAGGAAATTGCTCGTTCTCTGGTTTCACTCCTCGTCGGGCGAGAGTACGATTTTGGGGAAACGTATATTGTGACTCTGAGCCAAGCTTTCAATATGACTGAGATTCAAATTCAAAAAGTTGTCATCCGTCCGGCAGAAATCAAAGATCTCAATGCGCTGGATGAGTTCATCAAGCCATTTGTCGAACTGAAAATTCTGATTCCCCGAACATTCGATGAATTGACCGAGTTGATTCAACACGGTTTTGTCGCGGAATACGAATCTGGGATCATTGGATTTTCGGCGTTGGAAGTTTATTCGTCCAAGTTGGGCGAGATTCGGAGTTTGGCTGTCCAGACAGAATTCCAGGGAATGGGAATTGGACAAAAGTTGGTTGATGTCTGTATTGAGAGAGCACGTGAAAAAAATGTACTGGAAGTGATGGCGATTACTTCGTCTGAACAATTCTTCAAAACCTGCGGATTTGATTTTACGTTGCCGGGAGAGAAAAAAGCACTTTTCATCCAGACCCGCGACTTATAACCGCTTCGCTGAAAATAGAGACCGCGACGGCTTTCTTCGATTTCGAGTCAATGTGCGCTGCAGAATCATGAAGAACAGCAGGCAGGCGATGAGCACTCCCCCTGCGATGGAGGGTGCTGGCCCAATCCAGGGAGCCAGATGCATCACTCCTGCGACGATCACGACTGCCAGCATGGCGATCAAACCAGCAGAAAATTTCCAGACGAGTGCGACTTCCACGGCGAGAAATGCGAGTCCCAACCAGAGCAGTTCTCGCGAAATGGGTGAATCCTGTAAGGTGGTCATTTCGCCGTTATTGACTGTCGGTGCGACTCTCAAATTGAGTTGTGGATTTTTGAAAAGTTCTCGTTCCATTTGTTTCTGATCGGTGGGCGTCAAATTTCCTTCCTGTGGATCGACATTGACGGCGATCAATTTTCGGGGCAGCGAGGGTTGTCCAAAATCGACGTGATAGATTCCGCTGTTCCAGTTTTCGTCGAATTCCCAGCCACGCAATGGGTTTTGAGAACTCAAGAGAGTCGGTTCAATTTTGGTCGTTTTTCCCGCAGGGTCCGTTACTGTAATTTCTGGAATAAACTGATCGGGAGGGAGCAGACCTTTCAATGGTTGACCGACGAGAGAGCGGGAGTCTGCATTTTGATCGACGGAAAGATAGCGAATCAGTTCGATGGCAATGGGTGGAAAACTGCCATTGAGCGGAGCCCAACTTCCGCTGGACGCATCACAAGCCAACGCCATTTGCACGCAGCGTCCGACAGGCAGTATCACTTCGACCATTGCCGGTTTGCCATCATCGAAAGAAAGGATTGTTGCAACTCGGTCTTTCTCCTCAATAGTCCAAGGCGCTCGTTGCCAGACAATAGCGGCATCCAATCCGGTGCCCGGATTCCCGGCGAACGGTTTAACGACGGGATGATTCAATTCAGTCGTGAGAAATCCCCAGACAGATTCGTTGGAAGGATCGGGTTCCTGGAGAGTGGTCGGCCAGGTCTGATCGCTCAGAAAATCGAGTTGAGCGTTCCATGATTGAGCATCTGTCTGATCGCCGTGGATGAGTAACAATCCTCCTCCTGAAGAGAGGTGTCGCCGGAGCATTGTTGCTTGAGTGCGACTGAGGCCAGAGAGATTACACAGCACGATGACTTCGTAATTTTGCACTGACAAATCAATCAGCCCCGACAAATCGGTCACGGTGATGTTAAACAACGGTTCATTCGATGCGGGGTGCATCACAGTTTCTAAAGCAGTTCTCAAATAATGGGAGGATTGCTCTCGGAGCGAACCGGCAGGGTGTCCTTCCACAATCAGGACGGGAATCGCATCGCGGACGGTGACAACTTGAAAGCGTTGGTTGTCGGCTTCGAGTCGATCGTTGACCAATTTGACGACAATACTTTTGGGGCCCGCCGATTGCCAATTGTGACGGAAGATAACTTGGGTTGATTCCTGATTCGGTTCGTTGATTGTTTGTGAAGCAATCGAGCGGTCATCGACGAGCAGTTCCACGGCGAGATTTTCGAGAGGTTGTCCCCCGAAACTTTGTATCGTGGCAGTGATGGTCGATTCTTGACCGATCAAGACCGGTTGGGGTTCGACTTTTAAGTCGGAAATGGCGAGGTTTTCTAACATTCCTTCCCCCACGTTCACCAAAGTGAATCGGACATTTTCGTCGGCGATGCGCGCGAGTCTGGTTTCCAGATTTTGTCGTTTCGATCCCGTGGGACTCCAATCTTTCTGCTGGAAGTCACTCACGATCAAAATCTCTTTTTCTTGCGGCTGAGGAGATTCAATGAGCAATGATTCGAGTCGTGCGAACGCTCCATTGAGGTCGATAGGAAGTTCTGTCACCAAAATACGGTCCAGCTCGGCAAGAAAAGAATCTTGACGAAACGTGGGAGCAATCAGGTCAGATTGCCCACCATTGGAGAGACTGATCAAGCTGTATCCATCTCCCGAGACACTCCCTTTGATCAGTTGGCGAACGGCTTCTTTCCCTTGTTCAAAACGGGTTTCGCTACCACCGAGATGCCCCATGCTGTAACTCTCATCGATCACGACAATGAGATGTCGAGGGGGTCGTCCCGTCACTGAAGAAAAGGCGTTCTCAAAGAACGGTCGCGAGAACGCCATCGCAAGTAACATGACGGCCAGACAACGAACCAACAGAACAATCAGTTGCTCCCAACGTAGCCGACGAGATTGTTTACGGGCCGCTTCCATCAAAAATCTCATCGCCGCCCAGGACGTTTCTTGATAACGCCTTTTGTGCAAGAGATGAATGATGATCGGTATGGACGCCGCTCCCAGCCCAAACAACATCGAGGGACTGGCGAATTCCAATGCCAATAGCGTGAGTGAGGAAGAAGTCATGAACGCGCCCCCTGCATCTCGGCGAGATTGGGGATGGGGAGCGGAGGTCGATCAGAGAGAATACGTCGTAACACACGATCGAATGATTCATCGGTGCGGATAATGTCGTGCTCGACACCCAAATCGCGACACGTTCGGCGGCTCTCGACGAGAAAGCTGTGAAACTCTTGGAAATAGGCGGTGCGCAGGCCGCGAGGATCCACCATCTGTTCTTGTGCGATTTCCAAGCCGTGAAACAATGTCGGTTGCTCGAACGGAAATTCCAGCTCGGCAGGATCGAGAATCTGCAGGACGCGAATGTCGTGTCGTCGATGTTTGAGACGTTGCAGACCGACTTTGATGGCATCTAAGTCATCAAACAAATCGGAAAAGAGAATGATCATGCCGCGTTTTCGGAAGCGATCAGAAATTTCATGCAGCATCGGGCCGAGAGATGTGGGGCCGGATGCTTCCGCGTGTTCGAGCAGTTCCCAGATTCGTGTTTGCTGTTGCGGATTTCCCGCGGCACGAACGAAATGCTGAAGTTGTTCAGAAAATAGAACGAGCCCGGCTGCGTCCTGTTGTTGAATGGTGAGTGATGCGAGAACTGCCGCCAGTAACCGGGCATAGCCAAACTTTGTCAGAGACTCGGGATTGCTGCCGTACAGCATCGACTCTGACGCATCGACAGCCAGCATGCAGGCGAAGTTTGTTTCTTCCTCGAATTGCTTCAGATAGTAACGATCACTGCGGCCAAAGACTTTCCAGTCAACGTAACGTAAATCATCGCCGGGTGCGTACTCGCGATGTTCGGCAAACTCGACAGAGTATCCCTGATGGGGGCTGCGATGCAGCCCGGAGAGATAACCTTCCACAATCACTCGTGCCTGCAATCGCAGGTGAGAGAGTTGTGCAAGACTGACTGGATCAAATGAGTTCGGAGAGGGGACCGACATTGGTCTCTCCTGATTGATCGAGTGGGATCATTTCGATCAGCCGATCAACAATGTCATCGGTCGTGATTCCTTCCGCTTCGGCATTGAAATTCGTCAGTATCCGATGGCGTAACACAGGCTTCGCGACCGCTTTGATGTCGTCTGTTCCGACGGAAGTCTTTCCATGCAAGACTGCGCGTGCTTTGGCACCTAACACCAGATATTGACTGGCTCTCGGACCGGCGCCCCAGCTGACATACTGTGAGATGAAGTCGGGAGTTTCAGGACGGTTCAGACGAGTCAAACGTGCGTATTGCATCGCGTAACGTATTAAAGAATCCGCGACGGGAATACGTCGAATAAACTGTTGAAGTTCGACCAGTTCTTCGCTGCCGAGTACGGGTTCGACTTTTTTCTGTTGACCTGTCGTGGTCTGACGGACGATCGCAAATTCCTCGTCAGCCGTGGGATAATCGACCAGCACCTGAAACATGAAACGGTCGAGTTGTGCTTCGGGAAGTGGGTAAGTTCCTTCCTGCTCGATGGGATTTTGAGTGGCCAAGACAAAGAACGGATCGGGTAACTCGTGGCGATGTCCGCCCGCTGTGACCTGTCGTTCCTGCATGGCTTCGAGGAGTGCGGCTTGTGTTTTGGGAGGCGTCCGATTGATTTCGTCGGCGAGAACGACGTTCGCGAAAACGGGACCCGGCAGAAACTTGAGCTCTCGCTCTCCTGTGCTTTGATTTTGTTGAAGGACTTCGGTGCCGGTAATGTCGGCGGGCATCAGGTCGGGTGTGAACTGAACCCGATTAAACGTCAGGCTCATCGATTGGGCCAACGTGCGGACCATCAGAGTTTTTGCCAAACCGGGAACACCGACAAGCAGTGCGTGTCCTCCCGCCAAGACCGAAATGAGTAACTCTTCAATGACCAGATCCTGTCCGACGATGACTTGGCCGATTTGCGAAGTCATTTCTTTGTAGGCTTTTGATAACTGCTCAAGTCGTTGCAGATCGCTGTCTTCGAGAGAGACGGGTTGCTGTGTATGATCACTCAAGATGGATAACTCCCGGGTAGTATTATTCTTACCATCATTCGCCGGAGTTGGGGTACTTGTCAAACACCAGTCGGTGTGAAACTACAAACTGTATCGAATCGGTGCAGGAATCTCCTCAAGTCCTTCGGTTTTTGGAAGAATTGAGTAGAATGAGGAGAAGAGTCGGGATTTCTGCCAATCTTGGTTTGACCAGACTTTGTTGTCGAGTCCCGAATATATATTCATGAGGAGTTGAAAAGATGTCCACAAATGCCCAAAGCTGTGAGGTTCTCACTCAGAAAAAATGTCAGCCTTGCGAGGGTGGTGTTCCAAAAATGACCGCCGAGGAAGTGGCCGAACAGATGAAAGAGCATCCCGGCTGGGAAGTGACTCATCAGGGTGAGCGAATTGCTCGAAACTGGACGGTCAAAAACTTCATGGCGGGAATGGAGTTTTTCCACCAAGTCGCGGAAATTGCGGAGAGTGAAGGGCATCACCCCGATTTGCACATTGTGGGATATCGCCATGTGACCATCGAAATCTGGACGCATGCGATCGGGGGATTGTCCGAAAATGATTTTATTCTGGCCGCCAAGATCGACCAGTTACCGATTCAATTGCAAAGTTGAGTGTCCACATGACCGATGCGGTCGTTAAAACCGGACATCAATGGGGAAACTTACGGGTACTACGCCCAGAGAATTGCTTAAGATTCGTGATTTCTCACTAAAAATTAGCCGTTATCCCTCAGAGGGGCGTTAATATATTCAGTAGAAGAAGTGATTGGATTAATAGATCTGTTCAGTTTCCGGTCCCGGAATGTTCACATGGCGGCATATCTCAAACCACTCGGTAAAGGGCGACCTGTTCTGCTTGATAAGCCGATTCTCTTTGTCGGTCGGCATCCAGAATGCGATATCGTCTTGCTGAATAGCCGCAAAGTGTCACGGAAGCACTGTTGCCTGGCACACATCAACGACGGATTTCAAGTGCGCGATTTGGGCAGTACAAACGGGATTACTGTGAACGGAAAACGGGTCCAGAAAGAAGCGAAGATCAAAATCGGTGATGAAGTGATGTTTGGCGATGTCGAATTTCAGTTGCTTTCCGGGAATGCTCCCAAGAACGCGAAGCCTGCCTCCCAGAAAAGCTTGGTGGCAGATGACGACGATGTCATGCCGGACGAGGACGTCAAAGCGTTGGTCTCCGGGGCTGATGATGTTGAGAGTCGGGTTTCGATTTCATCGAGATCTGTCGAGTTGAGCCAGGAGTTTCCTGTCGTGATCGACGAAGATGAACCGATCTCGATTTCCAAACTCTCTTCCAAATAAGAATTGAGTTCGGAGAATCTGAGTTCGATGTCGAGTTCGGAGTTTGACGAAGACAGTAACGCCGACATCATCATGCTTGACGAGCCTCATCAGTTTCTCGACGAAGACGAAGAGGTCGAATGATCGCCGGGCTTTCCCCATAGCGATCATTCCGACCTGATCAGCTCAAGCGAATTAGAATTCGCCAATCGTTTCTTTACCGTTGATTGATCCCAGCACTTGCCAGATATTGACAAGATCGATGTTTTCGGAAACAAAACGCACCGAACCATCTCCCAACAATGCATTCACTCCGCCAGTGTGGTAGCTGGAGTATGAGAGTTCTCTTTCCGTATTGTTGGTCTCTTTGGAGTTAATGGGGTAAAAGGTTGAGCCCAAGGCTTCGGAGAAATCGGAGCCGTTCCCACTATCCGAATTCATATGATAGAACAGGAATCGATCGCAGATGTCACAGCCTTGAGCATTGTCGAGTAGGTAGATGGACTCTGCAGCCATTAAAGTGTTGGAAAGTCCATCGATGACGTCGTCAAGTCGTTTTGGTTGATTCGGCTTGGTGACGTTATAACGATCCGCGGTAAACATGCCGTCAGAATTGTCCATGCCAGTGGCACCGTTATTGTCTGTCTGAGCATTTCCGGCACTCGCCAGGTAATTATTTTTCACACGCTCAGTCAGGCCGTTTACGTCGTTCTCTTCAATCGGTCGCCCCGGTTGAGAAGGACAGTGAAAAACGGCAACATCGGTACGAGCGATTCTGATTAAATCCAGACTCCGTTGGTCGGTCCCCGTCCACGCACCGCTATCACTTAACGGGTCATCGGGCATGATTTCATAGACGGCTGACTGCTCGAGATAGGGGAGGATATCCCAGGTCCAAGACATTCCCCAAGCGGTTCTGATTCCTGGAGGAAGTTCACGGTAAGTGTCGTTGAAGTTATGGAAAGCCAGACCAAGTTGTTTGAGGTTGTTCTTACAGGAACTGCGACGAGCTGCTTCTCGTGCTTGTTGCACGGCTGGCAACAGTAAAGCGACCAGGACGGCAATGATGGCAATCACAACGAGCAATTCAATCAGAGTGAAACCTGCTCTCTTTTGTGTCTCTGGTTCAGAGCAGACGCTCTGCTTACGAAATGACTTCATGGTCTTTTCCTCGGGCAAATAGAGAATGTATTGAAGAGATGACTCTCAATGGAAATCGATAAAGATCAGGCTATGGTCCCTCTTCGGCCAATACTGGCTCGCCACCATTTTCTGGAATGATGACTTTAGATTCAGGAATGTCCGCAGAATTAGTTGTTTCTGAAGGGGGACTGTCCACACAACCCAGCAATAAAGACGAGAGCAAGAAGGTTAAACATCCATAAGTCATCTTAGACGAAAACGTTTTCATTGGTCTGTAAGTCCCTGATCAAACGAAAAATGTGAGGCTGGTATGAGTGAGACGAGATCATACTTTGGGACCATAGGGAGAGTAACGGTTGAGTCATTGATTCGAGTTTTTTTCACACAAAGACTATTTCAGATCCTTCAAATCTTCATCAAATGACACATACTGTTAAGAACGAGAGGTGAAAATGAAGACCCCTTCATGTCTCCGCTCGTGAACGATGAGATTCTCGAATAAGCAGTCCGTATGGAAAACTTCAGAGATTCCTCGTAACGTGTGGACCACTTGGTGTGTCAACAGTAAGAGGCTCCCGTTGAAGACGACACTGCAATCAATGCATTACACTCTCTTAAAAAAAGGACCCGGTCCATGGCCGCCAAAGCCTGGGGCGGACGGTTTCAGCAACAAACCGACTCCCGCGTCGAACTTTTTACCGAATCCATCAGCTTCGATCACCGACTTGCGGAATGTGATGTCCGCGGATCGCAAGCGCATGCCCGCATGCTGGCAGCGACCGAACTGATCTCCTCAGCAGAACGTGACGCGATTATTGAAGAACTGGACAACATTCTTGCCGATATTGTAGCTGGCAAAATGGAGTTTCAAGTCAGCCTCGAAGACATCCACATGCACATCGAGTCGGCTCTCATTGAGAAGCTCGGGGATGTGGGACGAAAGTTGCACACCGGACGATCACGGAACGACCAGGTTTCCACCGATCTGAAATTGTTTGTACGCGACGCCATCGACCAGGTTGATGAACTTCTCGAAGGGATTCAAAAAGCGTTCGTCGAACGTTCCGCAGCCGACCTCGATATCATCGTTCCCGGCTATACCCATCTTCAACGGGCCATGCCCGTTCAACTGGTCCATTATTGGCTGGCGTATTGCGAAAAATTTCAACGCGATCGCGAACGTCTTGCCGATTGTCGAAAGCGAGTGAATATCAATCCTCTCGGTTGCGCGGCAATGGCGGGAACATCGTTACCCATCAATCGCGACATGACGACCGAACTGTTGGGATTCGAAAAACCCGCCGCGAACAGTCTGGATGTCTCCAGTGATCGCGATTACCTGGCCGAGTTTGTGTTTGCGTTGTCGTTGGTGGCAACTCATCTTTCGAGCCTCGCGGAAGAATGGATCTTGTGGTTCTCGACGGAGTTTGGTTTTTTGAAACTCCCCGATGCCTACACGACAGGGTCATCCATCATGCCTCAGAAACGAAATCCCGATGTGTTGGAACTCATTAGAGGGAAATCGGCTCGGGTCATCGCGGATGTGTCGCAAATTCTGATCCTGTTGAAAGGTCTTCCTATGGCCTACAATCGAGATTTGCAGGAAGACAAGTTGGCAATGTTTGATGCCTTCGATACGACCGCTGCATCTCTTGAACTGGCGGCGGCCATCGTGCGAGGAGCCGAGATTCAGCAGGATGTCATCGAAGCACGGTTGGAAGACGGCTTTCTCGATGCGACGGCGTTGATGGAGTATCTGATCAAGCAAGGTGTCCCCATGCGGACCGCTCATGGAACGGTTGGATCATTGGTGGCCCTTTGCGATGAGAAAAAATGTCGACTTGCCGACCTGAGTTTGACAGAAATGCAGACGGTCTGTGATTTGATCCAAGAAGATGTCTCTGAGGTATTGGGAACACGCAATGCGGTGGCGTCCCTGCAGAGTTACGGTTCGGGAGGTCGCAAACCAGTCGAGTCTCAACTGGAACAGTGGCGGGAGCGTCTTAAGAATAAAGAACAGTAGAATCGTTGCCGCAGTCCTCCTCATCCGGCCTGCGGCCACCTTCTCCTCCAAAGTGTATAGACTGGAGACATGGGTAACAGGCGTTCGGAGACATGGGTAACACATTTGGGCATGCTTGTTCTTTTTTAACAAGGAGCAAG
>Ga0181597_10000227_pt1 | contig 60932 bp, 55 predicted proteins | sample 041ome_5_FD_148647 | JGI IMG/M metagenome (GOLD analysis project Ga0181597, IMG submission 148647) | Coastal salt marsh microbial communities from the Groves Creek Marsh, Skidaway Island, Georgia - 041403US metaG (spades assembly) | ecosystem: Environmental > Aquatic > Marine > Intertidal zone... | reverse complement strand
GAATAAGTCTACGCTCCGCTACCAGTGATCTGGTGATTGCATCGAGGAACCGTTTATCCCTAACAGATGTGGAATTGAATGGTGCCCGCGAAGTATCCCTGCGGGGGATGCGGGATGTATCGCTCGATAATGTCCATATTGGGGCGAGTACGCTCGCCAAGATCAAGGCCCGGCGGGATCTGGATGTGAATGGATTGAGCTTCCGCCAGGATATCTCCAAGATTGTGATGGAAGCGACCACCTTGCGCTTACGTAATGTTAACTTTCCCGGTAGAGCTCAGGTCCGGCTGAACAGCTCTTTGGGGGGGTTGGATGGTAGATACCCCAATTTTGGTCCGGTTTCTCCCAACCAACAGATCGGTCGAGTCAATTTTATTGAGAATGTGAAGTCAGGAGGCAACCTGCTCAATACCCGGGCGGCTTTTGACCAACACGGTAAAAATATTCAGATTGGAAAGATTTCCAACCCCTGATATCAGGTAAATGAAATGAATATCCGTGGTGGGAGTAGGCTAATATTGTGTATCTTTTTGGGTGCTCAGCTAAATTTATTCGCTCAGGAATTTACCCAGCCAAAGCAATTTACTGACTTTGGGAAAAATATGGGCGACCAACAAGTGGTTGATGTCAATACGCCCTGGGTGGGAGCAACTCCCGATGAAATCGCTCCCGGAGTGGTTCCTTTGGGGTCTTTGGTTGATAAAAGTTTTTTTATTCCCGAACGGAATCGATTCACTACGCGAGAAATCGGGAGGAAAATTCCCACATCAGAACCGAGGGTGGTTGTGGATGGTTGGGCAGGTCCATTTCTCAATGAACTTGCACCTGGTGCGATTTCTCTGGGGTCTTTGAGTAATCGGAAAACCATGCCTAAAAGACCCCGCATAAAAGGACCGATCGAGAAAGCAATTTTGGCAAATGATTACTCCGTTTTTGCCAGCACCCGGCCGTACTACACCTCCAATGTACTGCGGGTAAAAAATGAGGAGGAAGGTGCCGGAGTGTGGGAAAATACTATTGGTGGATCCATTGCATTTCCCAAGATTGAAATGGGAAGTTATATCTCGATGATTCCCAGACTGGACTTCATCCTATTATCCAGTGCCTATGAAAGCATGGATAATGATATGCATGAGACGTTGGGGTTTGTTTTTGGGTTAAGTAAGGGCGGACTGACTTTCGAACTACCCAAGGGCATTACCTTGAGCACTAGTTTAGAGTATAATCATTTGAGTAACCTGAGCTCTGGTAAAAAAACTTTTGATGCCTGGGTTCCATCCCTCTCGCTTAGTAAAATTTTTGAAGTTGGGGAAAGTGCTGCGGTCATGCTTAGTGGCAGTATGAGATACTCATTCACCCAGAAGGTTATGGAGGTATCTCTACCTGGTACCTATGATGATGATGGAGATAATTTTCAGACCGGATTTAATATTGGATATATGGAATTTCTGGGCAAAGACGGGCAGTTCATGCTTATGCCAAGTATAGGAATGACTAGGACCGAACATCTCAAGCACCAGAAAAAAGGATTTGTTCACTGGACAACAAATTTTGGGTTCAATGCGAGCTGGCAGATTAAGGAGTGGCTAAGCCTGGATTTTGGTACGCTAATGTCTTTTAATCAGTCGAATGAAAAGGTGGAGGATAATCCAGGTGCTGAATATGAAGCCGTTGATTTTGGCACCACTTTGATGACTAATTATTTCTTTTAATCATCAGAAAACGAATTTGAGTTTTGAATTCAGATCCTGAAGAAGATGAAATTAAAGGCTCTTTGAAAAAAGAAGTTCCCCGGAATTGGATACTTCTGACCTTTGTTTTTCTTATCTTCTTTCTCCTTTTTCAATCTATCCGTTTCTGTGGGGATATAAAGAATGTTTTCAATTAAGCGAGTTACTGAAATAAGTAATTCACACGCAGGTAATACCTGATATCGCTCTCTTTAAGGTTTTCCCCAGGAGTGGAGTCATAGGTGCCAGATAGTCCAGTGCGAAGTTGCCAGCTTTCATCCACCGCCAGAGGAAGGATCAGTGCAGTGTCGTGCTGAAATACATAGTCATCCACATCATCAAGAATGGGTACAAAGGATAGGCTGCTCTCAAATCCAATAATTTTTTTGATGAGATGGCTGTAATCCAATCCTAAATCGAGTGCTGGTTCTTTTGTGGAAGAGCTTGGCTGGCTGATCTTTTCATATCGGAACGCAGAACCGAGTCGGGTAGCCACCTGATAATTCTCTGCCTCGATCCAGTCATATTTGATCCCGATAGCAGTGGTGGAACGGATGTCCAGATGCTCCACGGGATCATGCTCGAAATCTTGTTTGAGGTACCAGGCGAGGTGTTCCAAAAAAAGGGAGTCATACTCCGCACCGTATTTGGTCTCCTCGGAGCTGGTAATCTTGTTTTGCTCCGTTTTCACAAAAGACAGATACATGTCCAACTCACGGATCTTGTTGGAATAGACACTGTCCAAACGTAGTCCAATACCGAGATTGTCGGTGTTTCCGGATGCTCCACTTAAATCGAAGCCGAGCGAGTTTTCCCATTTCATACGCAGGGATTCTTCTTCTGCGATTTGTTCAAGGGTTACGGGATCACCCGTGGATACCTGCCAAAGCTGATGGATTTCAGCAAAGGAAACCTTGTTGGTTTTGTTCTGATTGCGCACGGAAAGTTGGCCTGCTTCTGTGGGGATAGACTGGCCATAAAAAGTGGCGTTGGAATCCGTTCTTATTCCTAAATTCGAATTTGAAGAAAGGCTTTTTAATTCAGATGTTGGTATCCTTAGTGTACCGGCAAAATCAGTTTCAATAGTGAGGTTACCATCCTCAATTCCCTCAATGGTCCCATAGACAATCGATCCATGCTTGGTTTCGATACGGTCTGAGAAAAGGCTGGAGCCAATATAACCAAATCCCAAGAATAATAGTAAAAAACGAAAGTTCATAACTCAACCCGGGGGCCAGCTCATTTGACGGCCACCCAATACATGGATGTGAAGATGAGGAACGGTTTCCCCCCCTTCAGAGCCATTGTTGATCACTACACGGAACCCTTTTTCCACGCCCACCATTCGGGCAACTTTCCCTGCAACGAGTAAGAGATGTCCGAGCACCGTCTGATCCTCCTGCTGAGCTTCCCCAATTCTTGGAATTACTTGTTTTGGAATAACGAGAAAATGAGTGGGGGCCTTGGGGTCAATATCCCGAATAGCGATGCAGAGTTCATCCTCGTGCAAAATATCTGCAGGGATTTCCCGGGCGATGATTTTTTCAAATATAGTAGCCATGATGAAAAATGGTTAAATTGGTTATCTCGATGACCAAATTCGTAGGGAGGATAAGTAAAACTCCTCGATTGCTGCTTCGTCTTTAAGGTTTACTTCCATGAGACCGACGCAGCGTTCCAGGGAAGTTAGGGAGCGGGCAAGTTTACTGCCCAGATTAGGAAGGTGAGCGGTATGTTTTTCGGTGGCAACCGAGCGGGTAGCCTCAGCCACTTCTTTGAGAAGACGACTGCGGACACCTTTGCGAACTCCGGATTCGAGAGCATCTTTTTCTTTGTCTTCTAAACCAGTGACTTGAGATTTTGCTTCTTTGCTTTCGGTTTCGGCCTGAGCATTAACGAGACTAAGTAATGAGGCAGCCAGTCCATAAGCCTGAAAGAGAGGACTGACCCGGTCTTTTTTCAGCTGTTCCCTGTTCAGTAGGCTGGTGATCCATTGCTGATGTTTTTCCAGCCAGGATGTCCAGGCAGAATCTCTGATCGACTCCTCTTGATCAGCAATACGGGCGAGGAGGCAGCGACTGCGTATGGTGGGGAGTAGCGAATAGGGACGGGTGGTTAGCAGGAAAAGATAGGTGTCTGGTGGTGGTTCTTCCAGGGTCTTAAGAAAGGCATTGGAGGCTTCCTTGCGCATGCGGTCGACCTCATGAATAATAGCAACTTTGGCTCCACCCTGATTGGAGGTACGATGCAATTCGGAAATTAATTCCCTGGTTTTCTCCACCGTAATAATACGAGCCTTGCCGCTGGGGCGAAGATGAAAAAGATCGGGGTGTTCCGCTTGATCCGAATTCATATTCAGCACACGCCGGGTAAGTTCGGAGGCATTTTTCTCTACGGATAGATTGTTTTGACCAATAAAAAGAATCGCATGATGGAGACGGCCATCTGCAAACCGGTCAAGCAGGGCTTTGGTGGGATTTGTTTTTGGGGATGACACGCTGGAGGAGATTCCCAGGCAAAACCGTTAGTTATTCCTGAGTGTAGAAGCGGGCGTGAATCTCGTTCCAGATTTCCAGTTCGATATCATCCGCATCGGCATTTCCATCGACCACGAAGAAACGCTCAGGCAGACTTCTTGCCAGGTGCAGGTATCCCTTTCTTACTTTTCCGTAGAATTCGATATTTTCCTGCTCCATTCTGTCGGGCATATCGGATACACGATGTTTGATCCGCTCGAATCCAATCTCAGGTGGGATATCCAGAATTACAGTAAGATCAGGTACAATTTCCCCGACAGCGAATTCATTGATCATGGTGACCGGATCATCCGCAATCTGACGGGCTACTCCCTGATAAACAGTAGTGGAGTCCAGAAAGCGGTCACAAAGCACAATTTTACCACCCTCAATGGCTGGGAAAATAATTTCGCGAACTAACTGTGCTCGGCTGGCTGCAAACAGGAGTAGTTCTGTCTCTGGGAAAATATTCTGGGAGGAATCAGCGTGCATGAGGAGGTGCCGGATATCCTCTCCGATCACGGTGCCTCCAGGCTCCCGGGTAACTACCACATCGCGGTGATCAATTTCTTCGAGACGATCCGCAATGCGGCGGATCTGGGTTGATTTCCCACAACCTTCTGAACCTTCAAATGAGATGAGGATGCCTTTTTCGTGACTCATAACTTATAAGTTTAAAAATTAATTGGATTTCAGTAAATCAATAACCTGTGCAGTCGACGGACTCTGAGCAGTTCTCACATAGTGTCCTGAGGTGCAAGTTGCCAGGGCGAGCGAGGCAGCGGGGGAAAATCCGCTGAGTCGTGCAGAGCAAAAACCGGCATTGAAGTGATCTCCTGCACCGGTGGTGATTTTTGGACTGTCGCAGTAAGGACCTTCCACCCAGTAGGCATCGTCTTTGGTGGCACAGGCAGCGGATTCCACCGGGTGAAGAACCAGAGTGGAAATCCCTAGTTTTCGACGGATTTCCGTAGCCATTTTCTTGAGGGAATCAGCGTCCTTATCTCCGGATTGGAGGCCAAGGGTTTCGCAAACCTGTAGTCCTTCATTGTAGTTAAGACCAAGGGTCACTTCTGCATGGGCTTGAAACCTGGAGATTACATCGAGTACCTCCCGGATATCAGAACTGGATCTTTTGGCCGGGTCTGCCAGATCGAAAAAGAAATTCCGGGTATCACGGGGAGGAAGATTGGGTAGGATTTTATCCACCAACTCCACCAAAAAGGCGGTCATTTTGGGAATCATTGTCCAGTTAACAATCGATACCAAATCGGATTTCGAGAGAAGGTCGATAAACTCACCTTCTCCACAGGCTTGAATGACCCGGGCGTAATCAATCTCCTCAAGACTGAGCGTATTCCCCAGCATCAGTTTTCCATCCTTAAATTCGAGTGCGGTGGTGATGCCTGGTTCGCAGATGGATACCGCTTGAGTCTTCTGAGCAAATTCTTCGAACACGGAATGTATATTAGGGTTACCTAAAGCTCCAATGTAGCGGACATCCATTCCCAATGAGAGCATTGCGTTTGCCATGATCGGTCCATTACCGCCGAGCTTCTCAAATCGTGGATAAAGCTCGATATTGGCACTCTTCCCTGCCGCGGCGGATATTTTGGCTCCCATCTCAGCAATGGTGGAGACTGGTTCGAATTGATCGCCCAGACCCAGTCTTTTCTCGACCGGGGCCACAATTTTGTCCACAAATCCGTCCAAACCAACCACTGCCCGTTTGCTGGAAAGCGAGAAGCTTTTATTGTTAATTTCCTGTATAATTTGCTCAGATACTTGCATCTTGAAGATTTGCTAAGGTTCTTTGCTTTGCCGTGCAAACTTAATCGGTAAATCAGGAATATATTGGGAAAAAGACACGAATTTAATTGATTTTAAAGCATGAAAAATAAAGAACTTTGTTTGTGCGGGATTCTATTGGGAAAATTTTGAAAATATGGGAAGTATGATGATTGATTTTGGTGTGTTTCCAATACTGGCAGATGGGGGTGTCTTTAAATATTTCATGGACTCCAATCTGGCCGGCAAGGTATTCATTTTTATCTTAGCGATAATGAATTGCTACGCGGTCAGTGTGATGTGGTACAAGATGAAACAGATGAAGCGGGTGAAGCTTTTGAACAAGAGGGATGAAAAGCGTATCAATGATTTGCCCACTATCTTTGATTACAAGGATGAAGACTTTTCCGGTGGAGGCAGTCCTTATTTAAGGATTTGTTCCAGAGCCATGTCTGCAGCCCGCCGTGGGGCAGCAGCCGGGCAGGTAAAAATGAATTATGTGGAAAATGCGATCCGCCGGGCTTTGGCGGAAATGGAAGATTCCTACGAAGAGAAAATGTACTGGTTGGCCACAATTGTATCCGGGGCTCCTTTTGTGGGCTTATTGGGAACTGTTTGGGGAGTGATGGATGCCTTTGGCACGATGGATTCCGGTGGGGCGACTATTGAGCATCTCGCTCCTGGGGTATCGGGTGCTTTACTAACCACGGTTGCGGCACTATGTGTGGCGATTCCTATTGTATTTGTTTACAACTGGCTCTCGGGAAAGGTGCGTGCAGAAATGACCAAGCTTGAAAATTTTGCCAGCAATTTAGCGGACCGTATTGAACTGGAGCAGGGTTCCTGATCATTTTTACTACTGGGGGATTGCTAGATGGTCCGGGATTTCAGAAGAAAAAAGAAATTAGCTGTTATTTCTGAGCTCAATGTTACGCCGTTGATTGATTTGGCGTTTTCCCTGCTGATTATTTTTATGATCACTACTCCGGTGATTGAACAATACAACCGCATTAATTTACCTGAGCAAAATGCATCTCCCAAGCAGTCTCCTCCTCCCGTGGATGACAAATTCATTACAATAGCGGAAAATGGTTCTTATTACTGGGGGAACGATCCGGTTTCGCCAGGTGAGCTTAACCAAAGGTTGGATTCTCTGGCTGGTTTAGAGATGGCTCCCACAGTTCATATTCGTGCGGATAGGGGATTACCTTACCAGAATGTGATTGATGTGGTAAACCTGCTTAAGGAGAGAAATCTGACCAAACTTAGCCTTGATACCAAGGCGAGGTAGCAGTGCTGTTTAAGGAATTTGCCTGAGCAACTTGGTCAGTACATTTCCTGGACCGCATTCCAAGAATTCATCTGCTCCATCCTGCCTCATTTGAGTGATCAGTTCCGTCCATCTTACTGGGCTGTGGATCTGGCGGGTAAGAAGTCCTGCAATTTCATCGCCGTTGGGATAGGGCACTGCTTCCACATTGGAATAGACCGGGAAGGAAGGTTCTGAAAAAGTAATATCCTCCAGAAAACTGGCAAAGTTACGGGCGGGTTCCTCCATCATGCGGGAATGAAATGCACCGCTTACTTTGAGGGGGACCACCATTCTGGCACCTGCTTCCTTGAGCGGGCTGAGACTGGATGTAATTTGATCGGCTGGACCGGAGATTACGATTTGCCCGGGAGAATTGAAATTAGCCAGATCCACATCATTTGCTCCGATAGTTGAAAGGGAATCCTTGATTTGCTGGGCATCCATACCGATAACTGCTGCCATGCCTCCACCAGTCACTTCGGACATGATTTGCCCACGCTTGGAAACCATTTTCAACCCGTCAATGAAGGAGATACATCCAGCCAAAGCGAGCGCTGCAAATTCACCCACAGAATGACCAGAAGCAGAGGCGGGTTCTTGTCCGTCATCTATTTTTGCTTTGGCTTCGAGGTAACTTACCAGGTAGAGGGCAGGTTGGGTAAACTGAGTTTGGCCAATTTTTCCGTCCGGATCCTCCAGGCAAATTTGGGAAAGTTTGTAACCAAGGGTTTGGTCGGCTTGTTCAACAAGATCTGGGTAGCGAGCGAATACTTCGGCTCCCATTCCGACGGACTGGGAACCCTGGCCAGGAAATAAAAAAGCTAAACTCATAAATGTAAGGACTGATATTGCATTGAGGATTAAATCTTCTTAACCCTATTCTCAGTGTACATTCCTTCATCCATGCCGCTTTAAAATGCAAGAACATCTGATAATTGACGGTAACAATTCCATGTATGCGATTCCTGAAATCGCCAAGGAATTGAATCGGGATCGTAATTTTGCCAGAGAGGCTATGCAGAAGTTCCTTGAGCCACTGGCTGGGGACGGATGCCGGGTTACGGTGGTATTTGACGGGCGAGGCGGTAAAGGGAGCGTTCAGAAAAGGGCAGGGTGGGAGTCTTTTGATGTGGTTTATTCCTCATCCGTTGAGGGGGCGGACGGTGTGATTGAGCGAATGGTAATGGCTGCCCAGCATCCGGAAAAAATTTGTGTGGTGACCAATGATAATTTGATCCGGAATTGTGCCTATGAAAATGGTGCCTCAGCGATGAGAGTGGAAGAGATGGTAAAGAAGCTGGATCATTCCATTTCCCAAATTTCCCGAAGAGCAAAGAAATCTGGAGCTGGCCAAAGTGAGTCTGATCAGCCATTCAGGAATCAAATTCCCTTTCCTGATCATTTATGAGTGTTACATCATCCAAACTTGTGGTCGGGGAAGCTCCCGGACTCTATGGGGAAATCAAAGTGGATGAATCCGTAATTCAGCAAATTTGGAACGAGCAGCTAATCGATCAATCCAAGCTACGAACCACTTGCGGACTAAGCATCCAGGTGAAGCATTGCGGATCATGGAACCGGGCAGAGGAGGGGCCCGACTTTCGCCGTGCCGAAATTCAGATTGGGGACCAAGTAAATCATGGTGATGTGGAAATTCATTTCCGGCCATCAGACTGGGTACGGCATAGTCATCACCAGGATCCTAATTTTAAACGGGTTGTTTTGCATGTTTGCTTGTATCTGGACAAACAAGTTGGGTCCGCTGGGCAAAGTTCAGATGCATCTGGGATTCCTGTTTTACACCTGCTTCCCTATCTTACCCAGGGTCTGGAAGAATATGTGGAAGAATTTACTTTGAGAAAGCTTGCTGGAATGGAGCCTTCAATCAGAACCACAAAAATGGATCTGCTTAGCCCCGAGAATGATTGTCTGAAGTTAGCGGAGCAAAGATGGAAGCAAAAGGGTAAATTTGCCCAAGCCAGGCTGCAGAATACTGATTGGCAGGCAGCATGCCATCAGTGGTTTCTCGAAGTTTTAGGATACCGTAGAAACCGTGGACCTATGACTCAGGTCGCATTGGAGTACCCTTTCTCCTGCTGGTCGGATCGCCAATTTAATGTGGAGGATATTTTCTCCCTTCAACAGGGCTGGAAATTGCGGGGTTGCCGACCTGCCAATCATCCCCGTACCCGTCTAATGCAGTATCAAAAATTATCCATTGAGAATCCATCCTGGCCAGAGCAACTGCTCTCGCTTGATATAGGTAGTGAGAGTAATGCTGCTGATCATAACAGGAAAAGTCTTTCGATTGCCCAATATCTTAAAACTTGGAGAGAGAATATTCTCGGTGGAATTTTTGGCGGTTCCCGTGCAAATACGCTCTGGGTGGATGCTATTTTACCCTTGTTGTCTATTCAGCAGGGGAAGGATTATTTCGCTATCTGGTACCACTGGCCCGCAGGGGATTGCCCGGCAGGTTTCCGGGATATGGCTCATCGATTTGGATGGATCAAGGGAACCTCGTCATCCCCGTTTTCCAACGGGGTGGTACAGGGCATAATTGGTTTACTGTTAAAGGAATCTCAATGAAAGAGCAGGGTAGTGCGGACGAGATGATGGAGCCCAAGAACTGGAAGTTTTTACATTATGCCCACCTTCTTTGCGGAGATGAAGAAAAGGCCCGGAGTTTCCTTATGCAATGTGCTTCTTTTGCCATCCTGGAAAATGATGATTTTTCAAGGGAATCTGAAATCGAGATACTGACCGAGGTACGTCATCGTTTTTACGAAAAGAAAAGAAACAGATCACGACCCCTAAAATCTTCTCAGCTTGAGCTTTTTGCTGAGGGAGAGTTGGGAAGAGAGCAAAAAAAAGAACAAGAGTTGGTTGATCACCTGGTTCCCAGGGCGAGGGTATTTCTAGCCAGTCTATCTGTAGATGAACGGGAGCGAATTCTCCGCATTAGACCCTCTGCAAATCAGAATCCTTTCACGGAGAATTTAATTCGGTTTGTTAAAGAAATTTCTGAGGAAGGTGAAAATGTTTTTTTGCAACTGGATGATGAAAAACAGAGTGAAATCCTCCACAGGGTGGCGAATTTTATTCTCGAGATAAGTTCCGATGAAGAGGCATTAACCATTGAAAAAAATTGCCGGGAGAATCCGGACTGGCAGGCGATCAAGGTATGCATGGGAAGAGGATGGGAGTTCCTACAAAAAGCCGCCCGCGAATGGAATGATGTGGATGAACAATATGTCAGTTCTGCTATGGATACTGAGAGTATTGTGGGACAAGCAGATCAAGCCGATGAGGATTCGGAACCTACGGAGAATTTGCCAGTTGTTACCCAGCAAAGCGACACATTGAACCGGTGGGAGTTATGGAAAATTTATTTTGCGATGGGAATCTTGACCTCTTTGGTTGGCTATATTGGTTGGCAGGATAAAATTTCCACAAAAAAGGAATCAGTTGATCCCGACAAGCAAGTGTTTGAGGAGGTTAACCGGACAGTGGCAAAAGAAGAGATAACTCCTGTGGATTATCAGCAGTTAGCCGAAGAATTAGCCCAGAGAAATATCGAAAAACTGTTTGATCAGAGAACCAGGATGCAGATTGAGGAAATTAACCAGTCCCTCGAAGTTCTTCCCAAGTTTATTGATCAGGAACTTTTATCAAAGACAGCGATTAGCGATGAGCAAAAGGATGGAGGCAAAAAAAGATTTTTATTGAATTTGTTTGAACTTTCCCAATTGAACGAGGCGAAAGAGTCCTTTCTGTTTTTACCAGACCGGGAATCCCTCGGGAAAATAACCATCGAGGAAGCAGAAGGAGAAAATATTCTTTTTTATCGGTCGGAGTGGAACAAACCGGGTCGTAGCTTTGCCCTGAATGCTGAAGAATATGAAATCAGATCCGTTTTAAAAAATGAGGAAACAGTGATCCTTCTGGGGAATGTGAAGCAACAGAAGCAAGAAGAAAAGAAAGTGGATGGGGAAGAAGTCCAAAACCGGTATCAAATGCATGTACTTGATGCTTGGACCCTAAATCTAGATCAGCAGAGAGTTCCCCTGAAAATTCGGTGAAGGGAAATCTGCTTTTGTTTTCTTTGATCAAGGGCAAAAGCACTTGAAGAACCTCGTATTTGTTCCTTCCGCACCAATTCTTACTCGTAATCTGTGCATACAGCGCGGGCAGTGCCCAACATACGCGGTGCCTTCCTTATTCTGGTAAATTCTGCCATAGGTCCCACATTTAACATAGTGGATGCCCAAAAATTGTCTACGATTGGGGTTTGGAGTTGGTGAAGATGAGGAATTTGGGTTCCCAGGTTGCACGGGTTTGTACTCCTATTCTTCCTCTGGCTTTGGTTCGTTTATTCCTCTGACCAAACCATCCACCCGTTTGCCGAGGATATTTGCCTGGACGGAAAGACCATCATTTCCCTGAATCACTTCGAAAACCCAGCTACGGACTTTTTCCTCAAAAAACTTAAGTTTCATTTGAGACTCCGGATCCGCGGCGAGGGCGAGGAAACTGGTCTGCAAGTCATGGGTGGTTGCATCATTTTGGCCAACCATTTCCTGCAGTGCCTGGGTGGAGGACTGAACCAGTTCCATATCTACCTGAGCCGTTGGCTTCTGCAGCGGCTTTAAATAGTATGGGGCAGAGGGTTGTTTGATCTGAGGAGCAGAGGAACTAGCTCCTTTGAAAAGTTTGAAGGATTTATCATCTTCCCCATCGCTGAAAAGGGCATGGTCATTAAACTTAAGGGCAACCAAAGACTTCAGTTCTTTCTTGAGAAGTTTATATTTTTTGCGGGATTCCGTTTCCTGTTTCTTGGTCACATTTTTAATCACATCCTCCTTGAGGGTAGGGGCAAGTTTACCAATATCCTCGATGATAGAGATAGTACGAAGCAAAACATTTTGCTGGGTTTGCAAAAAAGATATAGCCCCCTGGAGATACTCCTCTAAATTTTCTTTAGTTTTTAGCGGAGGCTGCTCATCCTTAGGCAGTTTCTGGAGAATTTTGTTAGAAAGTCTAAGTTTCATTAAACTACGAAATTTATGTAGTTATCCGCTGATCTCTTCAAGATGAAAGTAAGGCACGCCCCATTTCGCTTTCTGAATAGATGCCCGAGGCAACCAGTTGCTCGCCCATGTAAATCGCTAAGACCTGCCCGGGAGTAAGGGCACGTTGCGGTTCCCTAAAAAGGATTTTACATTTATTCTCTGTAATAAAGTTGAGAGTAATTGGTGTGCTGGGGTCGCGGTATCTGGCTTTAGCAAAAAGAGGTTTGTTCTGAAAATCCTCCTGTTGATGCACCGATAAGATACAAAAGTCCTCAATGATACATTTATAACCCCAGAGGGTGGGTTCCTTCTGGTTTTCAAAAGCCACAATCAATTGATTTCTCGCCTCATTTTTCCCCGTAACCACATAAAATTCATTATCTGAATTAGATGGGATACCGATTCCTCGCCTTTGACCCAAAGTGTAGCGGTGTAAACCAAGATGTGTGCCAAGAACTTTTCCAGATGCGGTGACAATTTCTCCGGGATTATCCTCAATAAAGTGGGATAAAAATTGAGGAATTTTCACTTTCCCCAGAAAACAGATTCCCTGGCTATCTTTTTTTTCTGCCACCGGCAGATCAAATTTCTTAGCCAATTGGCGCACCTCCGTTTTCGAGATTTCTCCAAGGGGGAATCTCGCTCCTTCGAGTTGCTCCCAGGTAATGCGGGCAAGGAAATAGGATTGATCCTTATTTTTATCCAGGCCTTCCCAAAGCTCAGGGAAGCCATGGGTGCCTATTTTCCGCTGGCAGTAATGACCAGTGGCGAGACAGTCAAATCCCTCTTTGTATGCATAGTCGAGTAAGGCACCAAATTTCATCCGACGATTGCAAAGAATGTCCGGGTTTGGAGTGGTTCCAGTGGCATAGCCTTCGACCATAGGGTCGACCACTTCGTGCTGGTAAAAATCGACAAAATTGATCACCCGGAAAGGAATGGAAAGAGTATGAGCCACAGCCTTAGCATCTGATAAATCCCTGGCTCCGGGACATTCCCCAAGCATGTCTTCCTCATGCTCCCAGGTGCGAACATAGGCAGCCTCAATTTCCTGGCCGGATTCTTTGATTAGTGCCGCAGTCACTGCACTATCCACTCCTCCGGAAAGAGCCACCAGTACACGTTCTTGATCAGATTTCATCAGATTGCTAGTAAGAATAGAGTAAAAATTTAGCACGGCAAAATTTTTCGGTTCGCAAGCAGCATAAGGATTGGGTTATTTGAACCTGTGTACAATCGTGGCGGTTATGTTTGGACTGAGGATTCCTCAGAATTTGCTATGCTCTTCCTGGAGGAAGATTGGGCGGGGGACCGCTTGCCCGATGATTTGGTTGAGGAGGCGGGACTTCTTTCCTCTGTTATGGAGTTGCTGAAAACAGAAGAAAGAGCTCAGTTGGGGGGCTATGCCAAATGGGAAGATCAGGTTCTGTTCAGTCTTGGCGCAGGAGCTGATTTTATTGAGAAGGATGAACGGGTCTTTCTGGTTGGTGATTTAAACCAGTGGGACTGGTCTGAAAATCCTGCGAAATGGGAGCTTGTGTACCGGGATCAGAATTTTTCCTTAATCCTCAATTGGAAGGGAATTGCTCAGTTCGGCTCTTTTGAATTTAAGTTTGTTACTGACCGTGGAAGGTGGTTTGGACCCCAAGATTTTTACCCCTCTACTAAGAAGGCGGAAAATGGAGCTACCAATTATCTCTTTGATCCGAGAAGATCTGGTAGGGATATTTTTAAAGTCATGCTCGTTAAGCCATCCACGGATCAAAGGATTCATTTACTGAGGAAAAAAAAGCCTTCTGGTGAGTTTGGGTACAATCAGGAAAATGGGAAAGCCGTTTTCAGACTTCATGCACCCAGGGCGATAGGAGCAGAACTTTTAATCTACGAGGATGTCTCCTTCAAAGAGCCAGTGCGTTATCCTTTACAGTTCGAAGAGGAAGGCAGTTGGATCGTAAGATTAAAAAGTAATATGGATGGTTGCTACTATCGGTTTGCAGTCACCAATAGGGACCATCTGGGGAATCCTTTCACCAAATTGATTACCGATCCTTATGCCCGAGCGATGGTGGGACGGGATGGTCCGGGGATCGCAGTGGAAAAACTAAAACCGCATGCGGAGCCATTTGTGCCGCCACCCATTGAAGAGATCGTGATCGTTGAGGCCCATCTAAGGGATCTTCTGCAAAACGCGGGTCTTGATCTAAAACCGGAAGAGAGGCAAAACTTTACCGGCCTTACCAGTTGGCTGAGATCCGAAGATTGTTACCTGCGAAAACTTGGAGCGAATGTGGTGGAGTTACAACCGATTCAAGAATTTGATGCCCGTAAAAAAGAGGAATATCATTGGGGCTATATGCCGGTAAATTTTTTCTCACCTGCTTCAGTGTATGCATCAAATCCGTTAGATGGATCGGTGATGCAAGAGTTTCGGGACTTGGTGGATGCGTTCCATCAGGCAGGGATATCCGTGGTGCTTGATGTGGTTTACAATCATGTGGGAATTCCTCCTCACCTCATTTTTCTGGACCGTGAATTATATTTTATTACCAATGATCAGGGAGAATTAACCAACCATAGTGGTTGCGGGAATGATCTGGATTGTACCTCAGAAGCTGCGAAGAAATTAATTCTCGATAGCCTGGTTTATCTGCTTCAGTCTTTTGATGTGGATGGGTTCAGGTTCGATTTGGGAGAATTGATCGGAGCAGAATTTCTCTCCGAAATTGAACAAGAGTTGAAAATACATAAGCCGGGAATTCTTCTCTTCGCTGAACCGTGGAGTTTCCGCGGAAGGTTGCCGGATACCATGAATCAAACAACTTACGGCCTCTGGAGTGATGCCTGTCGGGAAAATCTGCTCGGATATGCCAAAGGGCAGTCGGGTTGTCAGGTGGTAGAGGCAGTTATTAATGGTCAATTAGATGCACAAAATAAGGAATTCTGTCAGTCGGTGAATTACCTGGAGTCTCATGATGACTATGCTTTATTGGACCGATTTAGGGACCTGACAGCCTGGACCGAAGAGGAACCACCCGAGGAGGTTAGAAAGCGTTATCTCTTGGCGATGGGTATTTTACTTTCTGCTCCCGGGGTGCCCATGCTGCCTGCTGGTGGTGATTTTTTCAGGCACAAAAAAGGGGTAAGGAATACCTACCTTAGGGGAGATTTAAATGCCTTGGATTACAAGCTGGAAGATTGCTACAGGGAAGAGGTGAATTTCCTCAGGGCAATGATTCGCTTACGTCTATCTGATCATGGGGAATTTTCCCGAAGGAATAAAAAGACTACATGGGACCGGAAATTCTTTTTCACGGAAGGAGCAAAGGGTATTGGCTGGTTCTGGAGAAGCTCTTGTTTGGGGAAAGAATATTTAATTCAGGTAAACGCGGGACAAGATTATCAGCATTTATGTGAATGGGTTAAGACATGGTCGGAAGGAAATTTCGAAACTCTGCTATCTACGCTTCCTGAAGGTCAGATCCCTGGAGTTTTACCTCCGCTTTCTTTTACCTGGTTTCTAAAAAAGACTGCCGTTCTTAGCGTAATAGCCGATTAAACCATGTCTTAGGTTGTAATAGGAGTGGGTTATCTGTGTAACTCCTAAAAAGGCCATCACACATTCAATGGCCAGTAGACCAGCAGGGAAGATATCTGCTCGATCCGCTGGAAGTTCAGGGAATTCAAGGATTCTTTGATCGATATCTTTGGGGGATAGATTTTGCCGAATCTTCGCGATCCCATCCTTGGTCATTTGTGGACTGTCTGCTTCGCTGGCCAGAAGTTTTCTGAGATAGACTAAGGTACCACCACATCCAACGAGAAGGGGGATTTGTTGACTGAATTCTTTGCCCAGTTTCATAAGCTGAGAGTTTACAAAATTTTCAATAAGCACAATTTCTTGCTGCGGGTAGGGTAGGCTGGAATCTTTTAAAAATTGCTGAGCCAAGGAAACCGCCCCTATGGGCATGCTTTTTACAGCCTCAACCTGACGGTTAACCACCTTAATAATCTCAAGACTGCCACCTCCGATATCCAAGGCCAAAAAATCTTTACAATCACAAAGATACGGATCTGCCAGAATGCCCAGGGCAATCCCGTTTGCCTCCTGTTCGCCACTAAGAATGATAAGATTTATTCCCAGCGTGCTGGTGATTTGATCGACAATTTCAGCGGAATTGCTTGCTCTTCGCAGACCTTCTGTCGCCACCGCAAAGATTGAATCAGAATTATGTGACTCAGCGAAATCTTTGAGTTTTTGTATGCAAGTAAGCAGAAGATTAATATTGTGCTGCCCGATAATTGTTTCATCCCTATCGGACTTAATTAACCGGCAAGGGAAGGTAGCCTGGGCAATTTCCTGAATCCCTGATTCGGCGAGGCAGTCCGCAATCAGAATTTTGGTGGTATTTGATCCAATATCAATCAGACCGATCCTCATTCCGCATCTTCGAAGGAATATCCGGCAGGAGCGACAACCAGCGTGAATTCACCTTTGGTACTTCTTTCTGCCACTAATGGGCGAACTTTCGAAAGAGCTCCGGAGAGAATAGTCTCGTGGACTTTGGTTAATTCACGGGCAACACACACAAATCGCTCAGGACCGTAAGCGAACTCAAGCAAAGAAAGTGTTTTCTCGATCTTATATTTGGATTCGTAAAAAATTAAGGATCCTGGGAAATCCTTCCATTTTTCAAGTACCTGTAGGACTCCATTTTTTTTCTTGGGTAAAAATCCATGAAAAAGGAACTGATGGGTAGGCAGTCCGGATGCTGCCAGAGCGGTGATAGCTGCATTTGGACCAGGTATAGGAATGACCTTAAGGTGATGAGTATGACAGGCCCGTATGAGCCGAAAACCGGGGTCACTAATGGCTGGGTAACCAGCATCGGAGAGCAGGGCAATAGATTTACCCTCGATCATTGCCTGGCATAGCTCGACTGATTTTGATCGCTCGTTCTCTTCACGATATGAGACTAGGGGAGTGTTTAGTCCTAAGTGACACATTAATTTTGAAGTGACCCTTGTGTCTTCACAGGCAATCAGGTCTACATCTGCAAGCACTGCGGTAAACCTAGACGACAAATCGTTGAGGTTGCCGATAGGACTAGCCACCAAAAACAGTTTACCGGAGTTTGGGCTTTCCGGTGACATGCCGGTGGACTATCTAATTACCGGTTGCCCCGGTCAAATCCTCCGGGAAGACTGTATTCCCAACTGGCAGGCCTGCTTTGAGGAATTCGTGAATCGTCAGGGGATGCAGTAAAGCAACCAGATAAGGACAAAATAAATGAGGCTAAAAGAAGAACTTTAATCAGGATTTGCATGGGTACGGATAAACTTAAAGGGTTTCCTCAACTTCGGGAACCACATGTACATTATCACCGGGTCGGAGTTGTTGGGGGTTCCCAAATTTAGGAAGAATATAAGCAAGGGAGAAACCGCTGCGGGAGCTTTGAACTCTAATTCTAGCTGTTTTCTTTTTATCTTTCCATAGGGTAAAAACATTGCCCTGGGTAACTCCTCGCTCGGTTCCAAGCGGAATGAGCATCATCCCGGATTTATAATCAATCCTGGCAACGGTTGAAGGTACTCCAAGTTCGCCAATTTCTTTTGCCTGAGTAGCAAGAATGAGTTGGGATTGGGTGAGCTGAGGAGGGCCCTCGTCAGTGGGGAGAAATGGATTGACAGCAACATCTTCGGATTCGTCCGAGATTTCTCCGCCTTGCTGTTTAGAAAGCATTTCATCAATTCCCCGTTTGTAGCCAGTGGCGTCTGCTTCCCTGATTTCATCTCTAAGGGCTGCCACTTCTTCTTTGTGTGCCAACTGCATGACATCGCGCTCCTCATCCATTTGTTTCTGAATCTGGGTCTTTTCTTCCTCTAGGCTAACAATTCTTTGGTCGGATAATCGCTGTTTTTCCTCAGCTGCCATTTTTTCAGCTTCACGCTCTTTCTTCTCGAGGGCTAAATCTGCTTTAACACCTTCCAGCTCGACAGTGAGCTTAGCATTTTGATCCTCAATTTGCTCTTTGAGTTCTTTTTCCCGGGCAAAGTAATTTTGGTATTCTCTAAGCTGTTGGTCACGGTCGACCACCATGGAACGCAATTTGGTAATGTCACCGAATTTGTTGTGCCTATCCTTGTAGAGCATACCAATCACTGTGCGTAAGCGGTTATCTCTGGGTACACCTTTGACAATCGTACCATCCTCTTTTTTGACATCTGCGTAGGGGAACATTTCTTCATCAGAAAAAGGGTTTTTAAATCCAGCAGGAGGTGCAAGTTTTACTGCAGGGTTTGGTTGCCAGGTTTTGGACTCACTGTTCCAAATCAACGAATCAGGACCATACTCCATAGCGTATGTATCAAGGGCATCGCGATAATCCGGATTGCGTAAAATTACATCTTCTGCGGAACGCAAAGCATCAACTGCTCCCTCAAGAGGATTAGCATCATTTTGCCCAACCGGATCATTGGCATCAAAAATTTCGGCAAAATCTCCTTTCTTTTTGTCTACATCTTTCCACTGAGTCTCCCGTTCTGACTGTAGAATGTCGTAGGCAGTCGATACCACTTCATCGAGAAAGGAGTTAGATTTTTGTCTATCTTCCTGCCATTTTAACCATAAAACCCCAGCCAATCCGGCGAGCGAGAGAAGGCCAAGAAGTCGAAAAATTACTGCCAATGCATTCATCTAGGAAAATTTAGTCACAAAATCCGAGTTAAATCAATGAATCTTTACATGGTTAATAAAGATACATGATTAAAAGCTAAGAATAGGCTCGTACTTTATAAATTTGAGCGCGGTTAGCACCATGAGTGGAAATCACTTCAATTTCCAGAGAAACCACCGAAACTTCATCAAAATCATGCCTGACACTGGGGATGAAATTATGGTTATTTTCGGCCAGTAGGAATGATTTCCCGGATTCATTGGTACCATAAATCCTGTAGGATTTAATCAGGGCAGGCATGGGGTGCTCTGCAAAGGGAGTGGGATAAGAGTCCCAAATATTTTCATAAGAGGGATCAAAATCTATACATATTGCTGAAATTTCCACAGGTGTTTTCCATTTCAATTCAACAAATTCGGGATATTTAAAATCATTTACCTCGGAAATCCATAAGTTTGGAAGAATGCTCGGTTTCCACGGAGATTGAGTTATTTCCTTGGCAGAATAAACATTTTGATAGGGAAAGATTTCCAGTTGTGGACCGCGGGCAAGGGAACAACCTGCTGGGTGGTGGGTGCTGTAGTTGTTGTAGGGATTATTACCGGCTAGAGAAAGCAATTTTCTAGGATACTGGGAGAGAACACCAACGGGTGGCGAAGGTTGCTCGCCAATTCTAAAAGAACATGAGCATCGTAACTCCAGAAAATGCCAACCAGGAGATTCGATTACACATTCAAAAAGCAGAGAGACCCAGGAGGGAGAAGCATTCTCGAGCGAGACTTCTCCGGTCTCGATGCAGTTTCCAGGGATGGACTGTTGGTGCCCGCTTCCCTGTAAAAGCTTATATTGAAGGAGAGAAGATTGTTCTCCTTCGATATAGATCTTTACGCTATCAAGCACATCAGAGTGAATCGGAAGCTGCAGCAATGCATTCTGCGTATTTGGTCCCCAGCAGGAGCCGAGCGCATCAAGGGTAGAAAAACTCTTTAAGGTGGAAGATGCAGTGGCTGCAGCAAGCGGCACCAGGTCCTCGGGATCATCCTGGCAGGTAAGTCGGGTGGAGTGATTTACAGACTCCAAGCGTAAATGTAGGGATTGAATATGTCCATTCTTGGCAATGGTTCGAGGTAATCTTTTCTTTTCCAGGCATTCCGCCACGCAAACCCCGGCAGCTTCCCCCAGTTGTGCGGCCGTCGGTGGATGGCTGATACATGAGGAAACTTGGGCAGAGCAAGAGGCATGCTCCCCCGCCCACAGTAGATTTTTTATCTCTTTCGAAATGAGTGCCCTTAGTGGAATTTCAAAAGGCTGAGGAGGGACAATTTTTCCGGCATCTGACAACAAGAGCGACTGATCAGAGGGAAGGGGAGCCCGGCATACAGCCACGGAGTCCTCAAAAGTAGATCCATTGGTAATATCATCGAAATCTAAAAAATACTCTCCGAGTCCTCGAAATGTATTTTTAAGATGCGGAATGGGAGAGATCTCCATCAGACTCAGGTTTTGGGCAATTTGCTTGATGGGGGATCTGTTTTTTAAAAAGTCCCAGGCTGCCCATGCGACTTCTTCCTCAGGTGAGGATTGATTGATCGAATCCTGACTGAGCCATTCGAGATAATGATATCCGGTTAATGATGTTTCCAGTGATTTCATCCAGGCCAACCTTGCGGAGACTGCATTTTGCTCCCATCTAATTTTTACCCACTTTGGACATCTGAAAGGAATAACTGAACTGGTTTCCTCAACCCGCAAAACCACTGCCGACTTTTCCACTCGCAGATTTGGGGATAAATCTTTTTCATCCTTCCATTCTTGCCCAGGAACATTTTCTCCCGTGATGCCAGCCAATCGTGCAAGGATTCCTGATCCAGTGCAGTCAATGAAGTACTGTGCTCTAAAAAGAATTCTTTCCCCAGTGCTTTCGCAGAATGATAAAATGGACGCGATCCGATCCTCTGCTTCGTTCAATCTGGCCTCAGACACGGACTGGTTGGTGAAAATTTTGATTCTTTGCTCGAGAGAAATAAATTCCCTTAGGGCTCTAGTTAAACCTAAATGACTGCCTTCAGGATTGTTTTTGAACACAAATGCCAAAATTTCATCCAATAATCCAGATTCCCTTGAATAGGGAAAGTTTGTCATGTTTCTGGAGTCGTATTTTGTTTGTGAAATGGGAGATAGGCGACCTCCAAAGTAGGAGGTTTTCTCGATTAAATGAACCATAATACCAGACCGGGCAGCCGAAACTGCAGCACAAATACCGGCTAATCCAGCTCCCACGATAAGCAAATCAGATCTTTGAGGCTTAGTTTTCAAAAAAGGTCAGAAAGTAACAGAGGTGATTTTTGATCAACACCATTCATTAATTTAATTCTGTGTCGAATTGAAAACCTCTAATACTGCTCATTAAGTTAAATTAATACCTAGTGTTTAATTTTTTTAATATTGTGACACTAGGAAAGCCCGAATATCAAAACACCTTTAATAATTAAGTTGTCAATTAGCCTAGCCTTCTATTTTCATTCGAAAAGCCCACTCACTTATATTTAATGAGAAATATCTTCCCACGATGGTCCAATACCGTTCCGGTTAAGCTTATTGTGGCCTTGGGCATTGTTGGGGGCACGGTGGTTGCTGGAATCACTTACTACGCCACCCCTAAATACACCCGGGTTGGATATCAACCTACGCAACCTGTTTCCTACAACCACGAATTTCATGCGGGTGAGTTAGGGATCGATTGCCGTTATTGCCATACGGGAGTTGACAAATCATCCCATGCGAACGTCCCAGGTGCCCATGTCTGTATGTCTTGTCACCAAAATATCAAAGCTGATTCTCCCCTTTTAGAACCCGTTCGTAATTCCTACTATGGTGAGGATACGAACAAGGACGGCAAACTTTCTGAAGGTGAAGACTTAAATGGGGATGGTATTCTTAATGCAGGTCCTGCCATCCCATGGGTCAGGATTCACAAAGCTCCAGACTATGTTTATTTTAATCATGCTGTTCATGTGAACCGCGGTATTAGTTGCGTAGAGTGCCACGGTAGGGTCGATCAGATGGTCGAAGTCCATCACGATAAACACTTGAGTATGGCTTTTTGTTTAGACTGTCACCGTAACCCCGAAAAAGCCCTTCGTCCATTAGACGAGGTCACTAACTTGTCCTGGGAAGCCAAGGTGGAAGGTGATATTGACCCTTTAATTGCTCAAGTTCATGCAGGACTTGAACTCAAAGATAATTGGGGTGTTCACCCGCCCCTTAGTTGTACTGGATGTCACCGATGATCAAGGAAGCAGAGCAGCCAAACTTACCCAGCGGCAAAGAATACTGGAAGAGCTTGGACAGTCTTGCTGAGACTCCAGGTTTTAAAGACTGGGTATCCCGTGAGTTCCCAGAGGGTGCTAGCATTTTGGAAGGTGTTGAGCGCCGTAGTTTTGTTAAACTCATGGCTGCTTCCTTTGGGTTGGCCGGTCTAGGAATGTCGGGTTGTAGACGTCCTGAGCATGTGATTTTACCCTACGGAAAGAGTCCTGAAGAACTCATTCCCGGTGTACCTGCTTTTTATGCAACTTCTCATCCTACTAGTCGTGGGTTTCAACCCCTGATCGTCGAAAGTCATCAAGGCCGTCCTACCAAAGTGGAGGGGAACCCATCCTACTTGCCCTACGGTGGAAGCACTGACGTATATTCTCAGGCAAGTGTTCTTGATCTCTACGATCCTGACCGTGCTCAGGGAAGCTTTGCTCAGGAAACTCTGAAGAATGGGGTCAATCGTTGGAAAAAAGTATCCACTAACACTGCTCTAGATTCTCTTAAAGATGAGCTTTCTGAAGGTAAGGTTGCTGTTCTAGCTAATCGCTCCCATTCTTTGCTTCGCCAATCCTTGCAGCGGAAGGCTTTATCTTCTGGTATTCAATGGTTTGAGCACGATGCAATAGATTATACCTCAGCGGAAAATAAGCTAGGAAAAGCTCTTGGTCTCAAAAAAGCATTGCGTGCGGTACCCAATTTATCTTCTGCTAAGCGTGTTTTATCTTTGGATAGTGATTTCCTCGGAAATCGTGAATCCAACGAGTTGTCCAACACTAGGGCATTCATGGCTGGTCGAAAGGTCCTTAAAGCAGCTGATGCCAAGAAAATGAACCGGCTTTACATCGCCGAGTCTGATCTTTCCCGCACAGGTGGTGTTGCCGATCATCGACTTCGGGTCGAGTCCTCACAAATGATCGGATTTACTTCACTGGTTGCTTCTGTGTTGGTCTCTAAACTTGGTCATTCTGATCAATCATTGAAGAAGCACCTGAAAATTCTTTCATCCTTTACAAATTCACAAAAAGAGTGGGCTTCGGAAGCAGTCACTGATTTGCTCAGCAATCCTAAGAAATCGGTTGTACTTGCTGGTTCTCATTTGCCCGCAGAAGTTCAGTTGCTTGCATATGAGATGAATCGTTTGCTCGGTTCGATCGGATCCACCATCAACTACATTGAGGTTGGTGCATCTGCTGATTCTATTCAGTCACTGGCGAGCAAGATAAATGACGGTGCGGTTGAGCGACTGATTATTCTTGGTGGCAATCCTGTTTATCAAACCAAAGGTTTTATTAATTGGGAGGACTTGTCGAAAAAGCTCAAATTCGTGGTTCGCCTTGGTGGATCGATTGACGAAAGTTCGCAGATTGCAAATTACCACTTGGGGCAGTCTCATTATCTTGAGTCATGGGACTTGGGTACAACCTGGGATCAATCTTCTTATGTCCCGGTTCAGCCATTAATCGCTCCATTGTTTGATACCATTTCTGAAGCTTCTTTTCTTTCATACTTGGCTGGAGAGGAGAAAGATGATCATGGTCTCGTCAAAAATCTTCACTCTCAAATTTCCAACGGTGGAGACTTTGAAGATTTTCTGAGGCTTGGTATATTAGCAACTAAGCCTGTTTTATTTACCTCAGTAGATGCCACTAAAGCTTTACTTTCCATTAAACCTGCGAAAGTAAAATCATCGAAGCTTAGCGAAGATAATTTGGATGTTGTTATCATTCCTGATTTTCATGCACATGATGGTCAGTACGCAAACAATGGATGGATGCAGGAGTGCCCAGATCCAATTAGTAAATTAACTTGGGATAACGCCCTCCTGATAAGCCCTGTTCTTGCTAATATTTTGGAATCTAAGCACCCTGGTCTTGGTCTGTTGCCAAAGCCAACAATGCTAAATAATAATGGGCAAATAGCTCCTGATGCTGCCCAATTTGATGGCGGAAAGCAAAAAGCACCGGTCGTTACGGTTAAGGTTGGTGATAAGTCCATTACTGCTCCGTTGTATGTTCAGCCTGGTTTAGCTGACTTTACACTTGTTGCGACTCTTGGCCACGGTCGTACAAATGTTGGTCGAGTAGGGCAGGGCACTGGCTACGATGTTACCCCTCTACTTTCCGGAGACTCACTCGTTATTTCTGGAGTCTCGATCGAACCCACTGGTGACTTTGAGATCCTTGCGAATGTTCAGGAGCATTGGTCGATGGAAGGTCGTGCGATTGTCCGCGAAGCCAATGTCGATGAATATACAGCCAATACGGGCTTTGCATCGAAAATGGGGGCTGAGTCTCACTCCCCGCCAATGTGGGGGAAAGACCAAGATAAATCTTTGCAGGAAAAAGCGACTACCACCCCCCGTGGTAATTCTGCTTACGAGCATCCGGATCATACTTACGAAAAATCAGATGTTTTTGGAATTCATCAATGGGGTATGACCATTGATTTAAACCAGTGCACAGGATGCAGTGCCTGTGTGGTTGCCTGTCAGAGCGAGAATAACATTCCTGTAGTAGGTAAAGATCAAGTCCTTCGTGGACGGGAAATGCACTGGATTCGCTTAGACCGTTATTTCAGTTCCACCACCCGTGACGGTGCGGAAATTCCCTCAGATGTGCAGGTTTCTTTCCAAGGCGTTGCCTGTATGCATTGTGAAACCGCTCCCTGTGAAACAGTTTGTCCTGTGAATGCGACTGTTCACGATGAAGAGGGTCTCAATGCGATGGCTTACAATCGCTGTGTAGGTACGAGGTATTGTGCAAATAATTGTCCTTACAAGGTACGTCGCTTCAATTTCTTTGATTGGAATAAACGTAAAACTGACGAGCTTTATCAGGGTCCATTAGGCGATAAGAACGATTCTTTGGTGGACATGGGCAAAAACCCAGATGTCACCGTTCGTATGCGTGGGGTAATGGAAAAATGTACTTACTGCGTACAGCGTATTCAGGAATCCAAAATCCGTACCAAAGTTAACGCTCAACAAAATGCCAAATTTAAAACCGGCGAAGATGGATCAAACCTGAAACTGGAAACCAAGGATCTCAAGGTTCCAGATGGCACCATCAAGACGGCCTGTCAGCAGGTTTGTCCGAGTGACGCAATCGTTTTTGGTGATATTAGCGATCCTGACAGTGAAGTAAGCAAATTGAAGAATAATCCTCGTGATTACTCAGTGCTCGGATACCTAAATACCCGCCCACGCACCACTTTCTTAGCCAAGGTCAGGAATCCAAATCCAAAGATGCCTGATTTCGCGTCCTCTCCTCATTCCGCACGCGAATACCATGATGCGGCACATCCTTCCCATCATGGCGATAAACACGGAGCTCATTAAGATATGTCCGAGGTGAAAGATATACAGGAGCACGAAATCCTCAAAAAGGTAGACCCTGCGCCGTGGAAGGAAGTACCATTGGTGCTTAACAACCGTAGTCTAAAATGGGTTACGGACAAAATTTGCGGAATCGTTGAGTCTAAAACTCCTTCTTGGTGGTGGTGGTGCTTCATTACTGCTCTGTGTATTGCTAGTTTTACCGGGATGGGACTCGTTTATCTGGTATCCACTGGAGTTGGTGTCTGGGGCAACAACAACCCGGTCAACTGGGGTTGGGCGATCGTTAACTTTGTTTTTTGGATCGGTATTGGTCACGCTGGCACCCTAATTTCAGCAGTTTTATGTCTATTGAAGCAAAAGTGGCGGACATCTATCAACCGTGCATCGGAAGCTATGACCGTATTTGCGGTTCTCTGTGCTGGAATCTTCCCTCTTTTCCATGTTGGTCGTGTCTGGTTTGCATGGTGGTTGTTCCCTCTACCAAATTCCAATGCAATTTGGCCGCAATTCCGTAGTCCTCTCGAATGGGATGTGTTTGCGGTCTCCACCTATGCCACTGTTTCTATACTCTTCTGGTATATGGGAATGATTCCCGATATGGCTGTACTTCGAGACCGTGCCAAAGAGACATGGCGCAAATACTTTTACGGATTTTTTGCGATGGGTTGGCGTAATGCGAATAATCACTGGCGCAACTTTGAAATGGCCTATCTTCTACTTGCAGGCCTTTCCACTCCTTTGGTTCTTTCGGTGCACACGATCGTTTCTTTTGACTTTGCGGTGGCAAATCTACCCGGTTGGCACACTACGATTTTCCCTCCTTATTTTGTTGCAGGTGCGATCTTTTCAGGTTTTGGCATGGTGTTGACTCTGCTTCTTCCTGTTCGTGCGGTTTATGGTTTGCACGATCTTATCACCCAGAAGCATATCACAAATATGTGCATGATCACTTTGGCGACCGGGAGTTTGGTTGGTTATGCTTACGCCATGGAATTCTTTATCGCTTGGTACGGTGCTAATTCTTACGAGGGATTCGCATTTATCAATCGTGCTTTCGGTAACTATTGGTGGTCTTATTGGATCATGGTTTCCTGCAATGTAATCTGTCCTCAATTATTCTGGTTCAAAAAAATAAGGGAAAACATTCCTTTGGTTTGGATCATTTCCATTTTTGTGAATGTAGGTATGTGGTTTGAAAGGTTTGTGATTGCGAACACCACTCTTTCCAGAGATTTCCTTCCGTCATCTTGGGGTTATTACTCTCCCACCGTAGTAGATATTTTTACTTTCTTTGGTACCTTCGGGTTTTTCTCAGTTCTCTTCCTCTTATTCCTTCGTTTTCTTCCACTCATGCCTATGTGTGAGGTTAAGTCTGTCATGCCACAAGCTGACCCCCATGGAGATCATTGATAATGAGTGATATCATGGACATCAAATATGCAGCTGCGGCCACTTTTTCATCGGCTAAAGATTTATTTATTGCTGCCGGCAAAGTCAAAGAGAAGGGTTATACTAACTGGGAATGTTTCACCCCAATGCCTGTACACGGACTGGATGGGCAAATGGGATATCCGAGATCTAAAGTTCCTCGTTTTACTTTAGCGGGTGGTGTGACTGGTTTCTTTACCGGGATGTTAATTGTCTGGTTTATGAATGAGTTCGATTATCCCCTCATTGTTGGTGGTAAGCCATACTTTAGCCCCATCTACCCCTTTCCAGTATTCTATGAGCTTACCATTTTGTTTGCTGCATTTGGTACGCTGTTTGGGATGTTTTTCCTTAATCGTTTACCTCGTCACAACCATCCTGTGTTCGAGCATCCTGATTTTGGTCGCACCGGAGACGACAAATTTATGATCGTAATTGAAGTTGATGATCCAAACTTTGATGATGGAGAAACTCAGGAGTTTCTGACCAGCCTAGGTGGTGAATCTGTTCAGATAATCCGTGAACCTATAGATTGATCAGGTGAGATACTTTATTCCATCTTTTATCATTTTGGTGATAACCGTAGTTTCCATTTTGGGTTTTCGCGGTGATTTAACCAAAAATACTCCACTTGAAGTCTTTCCTGATATGGACAGGCAAGCCAAATTTAAAGCCCAGACTTTCAATCCTAGATTTGCGGATGGTAGTGCAGACAGACTTCCCGTAGCAAACACGGCTTTACGCGGATCATCATTAGATCTTGTTAATGTGTTTTCTGCAGAACCAAAATTTGATTCTGATGCTTTTAAAACAGGCAAATCAGCTGATGGGGATTGGTTAACAAAAGTACCTTCTGAAGTTGGCTACAATCTTGCCACTTTGCGTGAAGGAAAGGAAAAATACGACATTCATTGCTCAGTATGCCATGGTGACTATGGTAATGGTGCTGGAGTTACTGCGAAGTTTGGACTCAACCCCCGCAACCTCTCCGACCCTTCCAACTCTGGTACATATTTAGAATCTGCTGCCCCTTGGACAGATGGACAACTCTACAACGCTATCAGCAACGGTTCCGCTTCTGGAATTATGCTCGGGCTGAAAGACCGTATGTCCCCAAAGGAGAGATGGTCCATTGTTTTGTATTTACGAGCACTGCAGGACTATGTTGGTTCGGCTACGCAATCTAAGGAAGGGCAGGGTTCATGAGCGATCATTCTGTTAACAATATCGCCAAGAGTAATTTTTCTACCAAACTCATTGCTGGAGCTGTACTAGGCTTGGGTGGCGGGTTGGTTGGTCTTTTTCAAGGTCTTCAATCGGGTGACAAAGCACCTTTTCTTGGTTGGTTATGGGGATGTTCCTTCTGGCTAAGCATTGCGATTGGTCTGCTTATGTTGATCATGATTTTCAGGGTCTTTAATTCCAAGTGGAGTCCGGTCGTACGCAGACAGCAGGAGCATGGTTTGTCAGCTTTTCCATGGCTTGCCCTGTGCTTTTTGCCACTTTTGTTGGTAGCCTGGTTTGGTAAAGACCAATCTGGCATTCTTTGGTCTTGGATTAATTCCGAAAGCCCAACTATAGAGGTAAGTAGTGTAATTTCTGTTGGTGACGATGTACTCCACCAAAAAAAGGCTGGCTATTTAAATCTCAATTTTTTCACTTTCCGTTTAATTGCTTACTTTGCGATTTTTTGCGGAATCAGTCATTGGTTAAGAAAAGCTTCCTTTACTCAGGACAAAGATGGGGATCCTTCATGGACAAAACTTGGTTCCAAGGTTTCCGCGATTGGAATACCAGCGGCTGCTTTATCTTTAACTTTTGGTGCTTTTGATCTTTTTATGAGTCTTGAATACCAATGGTTTTCAACCATGTATGGTGTCTGGTTCTTTGCATCTGGAATTCGTGCCGCTTTGGCCGTCACCATTCTTATTTGTCTTTACCTCGTATCTACTGGTCAACTGAAGGGCTTATTCAAGCAAGCACACCAATATGATTTGGCCTGTTTATCTTTGGCATTCACTGTGTTTTGGGCATACATCAGTTTCTCCCAGTACTTTTTAATTTATAGTGCTAATATTCCCGAAGAAACCTTCTGGTACACAATTCGTGAGATTGATCCAAATACTGGTGAGATCTCTGGCTGGTTTTGGGTTAGTATGGGCTTAATTTTTGGTCACTTTTTCTTTCCATTCCTCTATCTGCTTTTTTATAGAAGTAAAGTCGACGCCCCCAAACTGATTTTTATCGTTTGCTGGATTCTTGCTTTCCATTTGCTTGATTTGTATTGGAACATTATCCCTGGACGTGAAATCGTACCTGGTGCATTTGTTGGTTTTGAAGCCCGATCTGTCGTTGGAACCCATTTGTTTTGGGGCATTTGTTCCCTTGTTGGTGTAGGATGTCTTTGTGCATGGGCAGTGATTCGTAGCTTTCAGTCTGGTGTTGCTGAAATCATTCCTATTCGTGATCCCCGTATTCGTGAATCAATAAATCATCATGAGTGATCCAAGTAACCAACGGGCTGATGGCTGCAGTGTCTTCTTTACCTTTTTGGTGCTGGCACTTTTACTTTCCGGTTTTTTTCTCGCACAGAGAATCTTTGAGCCTGATACACCCTCTCCAGTATCAGAAGCTGCAGATAATATCCGTCATCAGAAAGCTCAGTCTCATCGTGAACAGGATAACTTATACAAATCCCAGATTGATACTTTTCATGCTGATTCCAACACAAGTTTGGAAGATTCGATGAAACAGGTTATTAAGAATTACCAAAAGTCTGCCAAAGCAGACAAAACTTCCAGCAACTAGTTTGTATGACAACCGATTCTCCAGACAAAATTATCGATCGCTCAGCCAAGCTTGTTTTTTCTTTTTTTCTGTCCTCCGCAGGGTTGTGGTTACTAACTGCTGCACTTTTTGCCTACCTTGCTGCTGCAAAGCTTACTGATCCATTTTTTCTCTCTACTTCCGAATATTTTACTTACGGTAAAATCAAAGTAGCACAGGCAAATGCTTTTGTTTACGGTTGGGGAGGTAATGCTATTTTTGCCGTTTCCCTATGGATCCTTGCCCGTTTGTCCCAAGCTGAAGTCCGTGGTTCATTCTTTTTAGTACTTGCCGGAGTTATTTGGAACCTAGCCATAACCTTTGGGCTACTCGGGATTCTGGATGGTCATATGAGTGGCCATGAAATGCTGGAGATGCCAACTGAAGTTTGGCCAGCCATGTTGATTTCCTATCTTATTATTACATTTTTAGCATTGGTTATTCATCGTTCCCGCCAGATCAAAGAAACGATTGCTCCCCAGTGGTTTATTCTCGCTGCACTTTTGTGGTTCCCTGCATTGTTCCTTATTGCTTGGCACGGTCTTGAAATCAATACCGCACGTGGTACCTTGCAAACTGTTCTCTCAATGTGGTATGGACAGAGCCTAATATGGCTTTGGCTTACCCCCGTCGCACTAGGTGCCGCCTATTACCTTATTCCGGCTGTACTCGGTAGAACCATAGATAAGTATTATCTGGCGGTTTTTGGGTTTTGGTGCATCGCTGCACTTGCTCCATGGTCTGTGGTTCATCACCTCGAGGGCGGTCCTGTTCCCATGTGGATACCAGCAATAGGCACGGTGATGAGCATTGCAATGGTTTTCCCGATTGCAGTAGCATCCACTAATTTCCATGCCACTGCCTTTTTGGACATCGGTAAAGTGTGGGACAGCTTACCTCTAAGGTTTGTTATTTTTGGTACATTGTCCTACACATTTTCCAGTTATATCGGTGTGGTGTTTTCTTTACCTGCAGTTGCGAAAATAACGCAGTTTACTATCATTAACGAATTTCATTTCAATCAAAGAGTTTATGGCTTCTTCAGTATGATCATTTTTGGTGCGGTTTATTTTGCTTTGCCTAGGATTACTGGTCGTGAGATTCCAATAGCAGCAAAATCCTTCCATTTCTGGACATCGACATTTGGAGTTTTATTGCTTCTACTCGCTTATTTAATTGGTGGATTAACCCATGGTGTCCTTGCCGGTCAACCATCATTGGAGTGGTCCTCGGCAGTTATCGGCTCGATTCAACCATATTTTCTTATTACCAAGATCGCCTTTGTTATTCTTGCATTTTCACAGCTCGTTTTTGTGGTGAATGTTTGGAGAGTGATCTTTCCTAACCCTCTATCTTTATTTGCTGAGGGGAAGAAGGAGGTGAGTGCATGAATAACCTAGGTAAATTTACCATTGGTATATTCCTTACCCTCGGTATTGCATGGCTCGCTTTTGTAGTGGGTGCACGCAAGCAATACGGAGATTTAGTGCCTTCTCCACAAGCTCTTGAGGAAGATGGTTCCATACCCGCTGATGCGGATATATTCCCTGTTGAACTTGCCGGATTGGCAAAACAGGGTGCTGAGGAGTATGCATCCCTAGGTTGTGTGACCTGTCATACTCAACAAGTTCGTAGGGTGGAGACTGGATTTGATGTTGAGCGGGGGTGGGGCAAGCGACCATCTGTCCCGCGCGATTATGTTCTTCAGGATCATGTACTTCTAGGCAACTCTCGTATTGGGCCTGATCTAGCAAACCTTGGTTTAAGAGATTATTCAGATGAGTGGTTTCATCAGCACTTATTCGAACCACAATCCATAATTCCATCCTCTTTGTGCCCACCGAGTCCTTTCCTTTACGACGAAATTGATGAACCCGTACACGCTGACATCGAAGTTACTTCCGAACTAGATGTGGATAAAACCCGCTATATTCGTTCTTCTATCCGGGCAAGCCGTCTTGTGGCTTATCTTCAATCTCTCAAGCAGGATTACGAGCTACCTGAAGTTGCTTTTGTTGATCAACCCGTGGAAGAGTTAGTTGCACAGGAAGATCCTTCAGATGTTTCTGAAATTGTATCTTCATCAATCCCAACTTGGCTTCAGCAACAAATGGATGCAGGTAAAGAAGTTTACATGAAAGCAGCTGCTGGTGGCGGAATGTGCTTTACATGCCATCAGCCAAATGGGGTGGGACTAGCGGGGCAATTTCCTCCACTTGCTGGTTCTGATTGGGTACTAGGAGATAAGGACCGACTGATTAAGATTTCAATGTATGGATTAATGGGAGAGATTGAAGTGAATGGAGTTAAGTACAATAACGTGATGGCTCCACCTGGAATTCCTCCCGGTTCTCTAACTGATGATCAAATTGCTAATGTTCTAACATACATACGAAACGACTGGGGCAATTCGGCATCTGCTGTGTCTGCTGAAGAGGTAGCTACCGTTCGTGCATCACTTAAAGGTCGTGCACCTATGCAAATGTTTACTGCTGCTGAGCTTACCCCTGCTGAATAATGAACGAAGATTCACAAAATCGTGAGAATTTAAACGGTGGTTCCGAGTTCTCGGATGAGGAGATCGTAAAGTCGCATGTTGAGCTTTCTAAAATTAAACATGAACCAACCAAGAACTTTTTAATCGCTCCTTTGGTGTTTGTTTTTGTGTTCGGGTGCTTGATTTTTGTTTGTTCCATTCAGTTGTCCCTTACTACGAATAGTTTTCAGCTCCACCCCCCTGTCGAAGTAGTTGAACTTAGTCCTGAAGAGAAAGAAGCTCTTCGATTGGAAAGAAAAATTTCATCGGGCGAGAAAATTTTTGCCGGTCGCTGTGCTTCCTGTCACCAAGCCAATGGTTTGGGTATTGATGGACAGTTTCCTCCTTTAGCTAATTCTGAATGGGTTGCTGCTGATCCTGCAGTAATTACCAGCATTATACTCAAGGGATTGAAAGGGGAAATCGTTGTTGATGGCAAAACTTATGGTACTTCTGCAGCCGTCAATATGGCTGCGGTACCTATTTCAGACCGTGAAATTGCCAATGTGTCCACTTATGTTCGCCAGGCTTGGGGCAATACTTCGTCTGAAGTGACAGAAGATTTAGTATCGGAGCTGCGTACCGAACAATCTGCGAAGCAGGATCAGTGGGTTGGTGACGAATTAAAGACCATCTACTCAAATTCATTCTAATTATTTAGATTGATTTGAAGCACATTTTCTGTGCTACTCTCCATACTAATTCAGCTATTTGCTGCTTTTACTTATGTCCTCACCATTTTCGCGTAAGCTATTTTTTTTCTATTTTAGTTTTTCTTGTATCCCATTGTTAGTATCCGTTGCTTCGGATGCCTTGGAAGCACCCGAAGCCCATTTCCCAGACTTAGCAAAAATTATCAAGGGATTGTCCACCACCTCATCTCAGGTTTTGGAGCATGATTTAGTTCTTGAGGAATATCGTGCAAATGCCCGCTCTGTTTCCTCAATCAAGGGAACAAAGGTTGGAGTTTCAGTGAGTGGTTACTCCATTTATGAGGATCGGCCTAATGCTGATTATGACCAAAGATACAAAGCCTTTTCTCGGTTAACTATCAGCAAACCCTTGTATCATTGGGGGGCTTTGGATGATGATGTTGAGATCGCCAAAATCCTTGCTCAAAATTCTTCTGGTGATGCTTCCATTTTTCAAAGAAATGCAATCTCGAGGACAAGATCCTCTTATTTAAACTTAGTTGCCAGTTCGTTGAGGAAGAAATTAGCAGAGGAAAGATTGAAATTAGCTACTAAGCTCTATGAAAATTCCAAAGAAAAAAAACGTCTGGGAATGATTGATGAAATTGTGGTTCAGGATTTGGAAAGCCAGATGCTGTCTTCCCAAATGGAATTCCGGGAGATTGAAATAAACCTTACTTATGAGTTATCCTCTTTTGTTGAGTTTACTGGTTACAAAGAACCAATCAATTTGGATGCCAGTGATCAGTTTTTTAATTTCTGCCTGACCCATCAATTTAGCCCGATTGAGCCAATCCTTATTCAATCAAGCACTTTTGCGGAGTCTGAAAGGTTGGATAATTTAATTAAAATCGAGGAACTAAAAATCGGTATTGCTGATAAATCTTTGCTTCCTAAGTTCAACCTTAACGGTGCTTATTTTCAGGATCAGGTTGATCTTGCAGATTCCTCACAACCGCTAGACCGAAATAATATTTTGGTTGGTTTGGAGGCAAATTGGGAAATTTGGGATTCCCATAAAAGTAAAAGTGATAAAGATGCAGCGATAGCTCGGAAGAAAAAACTGGAGCTAGCCAAGCAACGAGTATTAAGAGAAAGAGGATTGGAAATAGAATTTTTAAATAACCAACTTTCTTTATCTAGGCAGAAAATTGTTTTAAGCCAAAAGCAGTACTCAATTGCTAAACGCAGGCTGAGTAAGAGTTTGATCGAATTTGAACAAAACAAAATTTCTTCTCTGGATAATTTCCAATTTCATCTGAAAGCGGATGAAGCGAGGCTTGAAAATTTAGATTCGGTTTGTAGATATTTTATTTTGTTGGATAAGTTCGACTTCATGTTTCATAAGTAGTCATTGGATTAACTAGTCTGTGAGAAGTATATTTTTAATAAGGATGCTGCTAGTTTTAGCAGTGCTTGCTAGTCTTCTTTGGTTCGGGTGGAGTAAAATTCTCATGCCTAAAGTGATTGTGGTGAAAGCTGACTATTCGGATCTTAATGACTCTGTGTTTGGGAATGCAAAAGTCATAGCTTCTAATTACTTCGATATCAGGGCACTTTCCCCTGGTCGGGTGACCTGGGCTCTTGTTAGTCCCAATCAAAAACCTGTTTTGGTGGATCAAAACCAGACTTTATTTCGTATGGATTCTGCTGAACTAGATGCTACGATTGAAAATCTCGAGCTTGATCGTGAGCATTTTGAAAAACGGATAAATATAGGCTCCGTTTTGGCTCTTAAAATTGAGGCAGAAACCAAAGAACTCGATCTAATTAAAGAATTAGCTAAAAAATCAGATGGAGTAGCATCTTACCAGATAGAAAAAAAGATTGCTCATCTTGAGAGCTTAAAAAAGCAACTCAGGCACGAAGAGCAGGATAATGCTCACTTTGCTGCAAAATACAAAATCGAGGCTCAAAGATTACATGCTATGCTGGATGAAAGGAGTATAAAAAGCCCGATTGACGGAAAAGTTGTAGCTTCATTTGTTTCCAAGGGTTCAACCGTTTTTGTTAACGATTTGCTCGCTAGGGTCCACTCCCATGACTGCCTAGTTGAGGTTTTAATTAAAGAAGAGGACTCTCTGGGCATTAAGGAGGGGCAGAAGGTGATTCTATATCTTTTGTCTAAGGGAAGCTCAAGGATAGATGCTGAGGTTTTCTCTGTTTCTACCATTATTGATCCTCAAAGTGGGATGAGTACGGTTTATCTCAGATTAAAATCTGATGAAAAGATAGCTGTAGGCAGCACGGGAAGAGCAGAAATTATCAGAAAAGAAATTTCTGGAGTTCTTACTATTCCCAGAAAATCTCTAATGGGTGACAGAGTTTTGATTGAACGTAATGAACGGTTAACTTTGAGAAAGGTTAAGATAGGAGCAGGAAATTTATCCAAAGTGGAAATCATGGAAGGAATTATGCCAGGGGACCGTGTGGTTGTTTCTACTCCCCATCTGTATCGTAACGGCCAGCACGTTTCTTCCCAGTTAGCCAATTACTAAATATTTACTTGTTCATGCTTTCTTTTGGGTTGGCCGTCAGGTTTATTTTAGCGAGAAAGCGGCCGATGATGATGAGCTTGGCTGGCATCGTTTTCGGGGTTGCGTTTTTTGTGATTACGCAGGCTCAGACTTCGGGCTTTGAAAATTTTTTCATTAGAACAATATTGGGAACGAATGGGGCCATTCTCGTTTCCAATGCATTTGATTCTGAGGACCCTTCGGTCAGTCATATTCTCTATGATTCAGAGGGACATATCCTGGATTCTCAATTTTTTGAAAACCGCAAGCGTTCTGGCGTTTCTGATCCTGTAGCAGTTCGATCTGCAATTCTTGATTTTGATGAAATTAACGGAATTTCTGAAATCTATGAGGGGCGAGGATTTTTGGAATCTGCAAGAAATGGAAAGTCAGTAGAGGTTCATGGAATTGACTGGTTTGAGCATTCACAGGTTTCTGAATTATCCAATCAAATCATTCTTGGCAGAATTGGGGACTTTATTGAGGATGCAGATACTATTTTGCTAGGGTCACGGGTCGCAGAAGCTTTGCATGCCAAAGTGGGAGAACGGGTAAATCTTTCAGGTGGCGGTAGAAGTTTTGCCTACAAAGTTTGTGCAATTTTTGAGAGCGGGGTCAGTGATATTGACAAAAACCGGGTCTATCTTTCCCTGTCAGATGCAAAATCATTTCTAGGTACAAATCAGGGAGGATCTTACTTCCAGCTTAGTGTTGATCATCCGGATAAAGCAGCAGACCTTGCCAGGCAAATGCAACACTCCCTTCGGCACCGTGTGGTCAGTTGGCAGGAAAGGGAACAGGTATGGCTTGATGTATTTAAGGCACTACGATTCTCTTCAGGTATTACCGTATCCACCATCTTGCTTTTGTCCGGGCTGGGCATGTTTAATACATTTGCGATCATGGTGATCGAGAAGACTCGTGATATTGCTATCTTGAGAGCACTAGGTTTTTCCCCAACCGATATATCTGCTGTTTTTATTTGGCAAGGTTTGATCCTCCTTTTTTTTGGCACTTTGTTAGGGGCAATCTTTGGTGCGTTGTTAACCCTGGGAATCTCACAACTTCCTTTGCAAATAAGAGGAATCTTTTCTTCCGATCATTTTGTGGTGAACTGGGACCCTTGGCATTATGTCTGGGCGATCATGATTTCCACGATTGTTGTCTTAATTGCTTGTTCGATTCCCGCTCGTAGGGCATCCAAAATCGAGCCGGCCAAAATTATCCGGGAAACACTTTAATTTATTTTATAATGAATGCCCATCATCTACTTTCTGCGACTCAATTGGAGTATTCGTTTCTTCAGGATGACGGCAACGATCGTATCCGGGTATTAAAAAATGTATCTCTCAATCTGGAAGCGGGAAAAGTAACGGCCGTTGTTGGTCCATCCGGTTGTGGCAAAAGCACTCTGCTATATCTCCTCGGACTACTGGACCGGCCGGATGATGGATCGATTTTAATCAAGGGTATAAATACGACTGCAGAAACTGATGAAGTCCGGACAAGATTAAGGAACCAAGAAATTGGTTTTGTTTTCCAGTTTCATTTTTTGATCCAGGAGTTAACTGTACTTGAGAATGTATCCCTCCCTTTGCAGAAAGCCGGTGTGGAAAAGAACCAAGCACAAGAAAATGCCCAGCAAATCTTAACAACTCTTGGTATAGGGGATAAACTTAGCCGGAACCCACAAAAACTGTCCGGAGGTGAAAGGCAAAGGGTAGCGATTGCCCGTGCCTTATCTAATCAGCCTTCTATCCTCTTGGCGGATGAACCGACGGGCAATCTGGATACCCGGAATTCGGATATCGTTTTTGATACAATGATGCAACTTGCCCTGGATAAAAATATAGGAGTCTGTTTCGTTACTCATAACCGTGAACTAGCCGAGCGGTGTGATCAAATTATATCACTACGCGACGGTGAACTGGTTGAACAACCTTAGCCTACTTTTGCTCAAGGGAGCTTTTGATAATCTCGTAGGCGGAATTAATTCTGCTTAATTGGTCGTTTGCAAAATCACTAAATTCTTTGGGTAAACCTTTGCTGGTAATTTTATCGGGGTGAAACTCATTTGCTTTTTGGCGGTAGCATTTTTTTAACTGCTCCATACTATATCCTTTTTCGGCTCCGATTACGGCATAAGCTTGTTCGATCCTAATGGTGTCTTCCTTTTCCGGATGATTCTTAGGATTGAATCCAGACTTTACCCAGGACAAAAGTGTACCTCTGGGGAGTTTAAGCTCAGTTTCCCCGATAAGTAAGATTCTGATTTGCGGCTCTGAAAGTTTTTTTCCATCCGCTCGGGCAATTTTATAAAGTCCTCCAAGGAAAGAATGAGCAACGGTCGAGTCGTACTGAATCAGTTGTGCAAGTTGAGAGAATTCTTCCGTAATCGAAGTCTGATTGCTCTTTGATTTGCGAAATACGCTCATGCAAAAATCCTTGGTCTTCTCATCCTCGCACATGTGGCTCATTTCCATCTCAATCTGTTCGATCATTTCTCTTGAAATCGCACCATTTGCTTTAGCTATCTTGGCGGCACAGGAGAAAAAGTATCCCAGGTAGTAAAGCCTGGCCTTTTGAGCAGGAGTGGGAGGTCTTTTTTGCTGATCAAAAATATGCCCAACCGATGCACCTACAAGAGAGCCTATAGGACCAGCGACCATGCCAATTCCTGCACCAACCACTTTTCCCCAACAATTCATTGAGATTGGAAGAACTTTGAGAGAGCTAGAGCCTACGGTATGGCTCTGGGTTGGGACCAACTGGATTGCCAGTATTTGGAACAACCTGAACGCATCGATCATCCCAGAGTTCAATCATATCCATGTCTTTCGCATTAGTCACTTCCAGTTCTGGTAGTTCGTGTTTTTTAAGCCATTCATGAATGGGGGGAATAGCTAATTCTGGATTTTGTGCCCGGGCGGTGACAATTTTTACGCGATAGCCCATTTCCAGCCAAATAAGAACTCGTTTAACCATTTTAGGCACTGGTTTACCGATATGTTCAAAGCCTTTCCAACTCTCTGCTTCAGCTAATGTACCATCCAAATCAACTCCAATCCATTGTTTGGATTCTGACTCCTCTCCAAATTGATTCATATCAGTTAGGGGCAAACCCGGGGTGTGAGGGACACGCACAGAAATTTTATTGCCTGAAAAAGCTTTTTTGAGAAAACGAAGCATGGATAATATTTCAAAGAACAAAACCTTGCCTCAACCCTCAATCTGCATCAATCCTTTTCCACTCTCATGAATATCTTTGCACTTGGATCCATCGATTATTTCAGTGTTGGTGGGTTGCCATTTATTCTCTTGGCTGCCTGGGGCATTTGGGTATTTCAGCCCGTAATCACCCTGTTTCACGAATGGGGTCATGCGCTGGTTGCGTATTTGCTTACTGAGGATGAAATTCGAATCACGGTGGGGGAAAGGGGGAAGAATTCTGGGTTAAAGCCTATCAAAATTGGTAAGCGGTTTTCATGCAGGCTACACTTTAATAATGCGAGAGTTGGATCTACGGAATTTGTTGCTGCTGGAAAATGGCAAAGGCTTTTCATTTTGCTGGGTGGTCCATTGATTTCAGCCGGTATTACTCTGTGTTCGATGAAATTATTATTTTTCGAAGCACAAAATCTTTGGGTTGAGGTGTTTTTAATCAGCTGGTTTTGTGGGAATTTTCTAACCTTGCTCAGATCGGTGATTCCCATGAGGCTAAGGCCGACTCAGGCATTTCCTCAGGGTTCTCCCAGTGACGGATTACAAATTATTCAGCTTTTGATATCCCTGCGGAGATCATAACCTAGTAAATTCTGGGGTAAATCTGTTTCAGGTTACTCCAACTGATTCTCATACAAGGTACGATAAAGGTCGCAACTGGTGAGCAGCTTGTTGTGGGTGCCGTCGGCAATGATTCTGCCTTGGTTCAAAACAAGTATCCGGTCCGCTAAGCGAATAGAACTGAAGCGATGAGCAATGAGAAAAGTGGTCTTACCCTTAATCAGTGTTGAAATAGCCTGATGAATTTTCTCCTCATTCTCCGTATCTAGTGCAGAAGTAGCTTCGTCGAGGATGAGAATAGGGGAGTTCCGGAAAATCGCCCGTGAGATAGCTAACCTCTGGAGTTGGCCTCCTGATAGACGGCTTCCTCTTTCCCCCAGTACTTCTAGCTCTTTCTTTTGCATTGCTTCCACAAAGCCATCCGCGTTGGCATGTTTTAATGCCTGCTGGAAGCTACAATCGGTGTAGGAGGATTTTCCTAATTCAATGTTTTCCCGAACTGTAGTATTAAAAAGAAATGGTTTCTGGGGAACCAAAGCCACCGCTTCCCGCAAATCTTTAAAGGGCAGGTCTTTGATATTTGTGTCATCCAGAAAAATATTTCCTGAGCTCGGATCAAAAAAGCGAGGCACCATCCCTGCCAATGTGCTTTTACCTGCACCACTTGGCCCGACGAGTGCAATGACTTCACCCGGCTCAGCAGTAAAACTAATATCGGTTAGGGCAGGGGAGTTTGGGGTATGATTACTGTTTGTGCTTGGATAAGTATAACTCACATTCTGGAAGGAGATTCTGCCCTTAACCGCTTGTAAAACAATCGGTGCGTTTGGAGCATGAATCATTTCATCTGCCCCTAATATGTGATCAAGCCGGGAAAGTGATGCCATGCCTTCTTTCACCTTGTTATGAATATTGCCAAGTTTTTTTATCGGTTCATAGGACATATACAGGGCAACAATTACAGGAACCACCGCATCCAGATGAATCGAGGTTTTGGCTGCCTGGAAAATAGCGATGGAGATTCCAGTTGCAGTGATGATTTCAATCACAGGAGTGAGTAAGTGGGAATACTTGATCACTTTCATGCGGGCAGCTAGAAACCTGCCTGACGCTTGCGTAAAGCGGTCTGTTTCCCTTTTCTCTAAATGAAAAGCTCTTATTTCTGCTGGACCAGACAGGTTCTCGCTGAGGATTGCACTGAGTCCGCCGGCTTGTTGTTGCATGCCCAATGCTTTTGACATCAAGAGTTCACCCACGCGCCTGATGGGGAACACGCAGATAGGGATAACCAGCAGGCAGAGCAGTACAAAGGCCATGCCTTCGCGCTGAATGGCCATCACACAGAGAGCGCCAATGGCACCAATAAAAGTGATGGGTTGTTTGATGAGGTCGTTGCTTACGGAGAGAACTGCAGTCTGTAGTTGTCCGGTATCCCCCATGACCCGACTCAAGAGATCCCCGCTTTTATTTGCTTGAAAGAAGGAGAGGGGTAGGGACTGAAGCTTTTGGAAGACATCAAGCCTTATTCTCTCCAATACTTTCATCCCACAAAAATTGATCAAATAGGAATTGAGGTAACTGCTTATCCCTCTGACCAAAAAAACTGCAGGAAACCAGGATACATACCAAAAAATCTGCCAGGAGGATAGGGGGGGAGAGCCGGATTGAGTCGGAAAAATTTTGGGAAATATCTGATCAATCATGTAGGGAAGACCAAATCCACTTGTAGCTCCGTACAAAGCACCAAAAAGTAACGCACCAGAGAAGGAGAGCCAGAAGGGCTTAAGATATGCAAAGTAGGGGAACAGCCTTCTGAATCCAACTTCAGGGTCGTGATTGGTGTTAGCTGATTTCATGGGGAAATTTAATTCCTGATTATTCGGATAACCTTCCTGTAATCAATGCCTGATCTCTGAGATAATCAGAAGATTCCGACCGAAGTTTTTCAAAAGCATCGTAAGTCATTCTCCATTGCCAGTTGCCCTGTTCAAAACCGGGGCGGTTGAATCGTGCTTCTGTACCCAGTGACAAAAGATCCTGAGCTTGAAGAATTACAAGAGGAGAGACGGTGCGGTATGCCTGTCTCATCATCTCCCAGCCGGTATCATGGCCAGGAATATTGAAATATTTCCGGAAATTAGATTTTGTCTGTTCATTTGCAGAGTCATACCATCCAAGGGCGGTATCATTATCGTGAGTACCAGTATAAAGAACAAGGTCTGGCGAAAGGTTGTGCGGGAGGTAGAGGTTTTCCGAATCAGAGCCAAATGCAAATTGAAGAACCGCCATTCCTGGCAATCCAACTTTTTTACGAAGGGAGCGGACATCTTCATTAATTTCTCCTAAATCTTCCGCAAGGAATGGCATTTGGGGAAATTCAGCTTTCATTTGAGACCAGAATTCCTGACCAGGTCCGGGGAGCCAGGATCCAGATTTACCATTGGGAGAGCCAGCCGGAATACTCCAATAGTCATGGAAGGCACGAAAATGATCGATTCTGATTATATCAAACAGGTTTAACTGATGTGAAATTCTCTGCTTCCACCAGGAGTAATTTTCTTTAGCGTGTGCTTTCCATTTATAAAGAGGGTTTCCCCAGTACTGACCATCTTCATTAAAATAATCAGGTGGCACTCCCGCCACAGCTTTAAATTGGTGGTTTTCGTCACTCTCAAAAAGGTCTGGTCTAGACCAGCTGTCAGCTGAATCCGGAGCTACATAGATAGGTAAATCTCCAATCAGTGAAATGCCTTTTTTCTCAGCATAGAATTTTATTTTTTCCCACTGTTTTCTGAATAGAAATTGCTGAAAGTGGTAAAAGGATGCTAGGTTGTCATCTGATTGATTTAGACTTTCAATGAAACTGCTTGAAGAAACTCTGTCCGGAGCCGGCCAAAGCCACCAAGGTTCATGGTTGTTCTTGGTTTTTAGTCGTTGATATGCGGTATAGGATTGAAGCCAGTCTGACTGCTTGTCTCTAAATAAGCAGACTGGTCCGTAAAGATCCTCCAATGCTTTTGGGTTATTAAGGAAATTGGCATGTGCGAGTCGAAGAAGACGATCATGCAGGGTAAACAAGGAACCATAGTCAACTTTATGATGCGGTAAATTTCCCAAGGAATGCAGGTCAGTATTTTGGATGTAGCCACACGCCAATAAATCACTCCAATCAATAAAATATGGATTTCCTGCAGAAGATGAAAAGACCTGATAGGGTGAATCACCGTAACCAGTCGGCCCGACAGGGCACATTTGCCAGAATTTAAACCCGGAATCTGACAGAAAATCTATCCATCTGTGAGCAGATTCTCCAAGGTTTCCAACTCCATACATGGATGGCAGGGAAGAAAGATGGAGCAATACACCCGCTGATCTTCCTGCAAACCACTCTGATTCTTGATCTTGCATCAATTAGACATAATGCATATTGTGCGAATATTACTTCAGCCCCCAGCGTTTGGTAAATGGATAATAAACAAACAAAGCTCGGCCAATGAGTTCATCTTCAGGTACAAACCCCCAGGCCCGACCATCCAGGCTATCAGTGGAATTATCTCCCATTGCAAAATATCCATTTTTATTGGTTGGATTTCCGGAGTCATTTTTATGGGGAACCCTAAGGGTTGTTCGGTTGCTTAGTAAGCCTCCGGCGCGATAACCCGGAAAACCATCTGCATCGATTGCATCCTGGTTTATCGACAACTTTTCTGTAATTTGGTTGTTTTTTATAAATGCCTGATGATTCACAACTGGTTGATTATTTCGGTAAAGAATGCCAGGCACTCCTTTTCTGACATCCGTGCCATTGGTGAAAATAGAATCCGGAACCCTTATCTCCAAGCTATCACCAGGCTCTCCAACGAGTCTCTTGATGTAGTATTTATCTTCACCAATTAAATTTCTTACATCTGTTTGAAGCTCCTGGTTAAATTGATCAATCCCAGCAGTTTTGAAGATAATGGGATCACCGGATTTGGGACGGATAAAATTGTAGCTCATCCGGTCAACAAATAAGGCATCACCAAGCAAGACATCGAATGCCAGTGGAATATCTCCTTTGTTATACTTTTTATCGCTTAGTTTCATTCTTCCCCTCGCGATGGAGTCATCCTGTCCAACCACCATGGGAAGATCCCTTAAACTGTCGATGCCGGCAAATTTTTCCGCGAGGAGTTGATCCATGTCGAATTCAGCGGGTACTTGAAGATTGTGGGGTTTGCCTCCGATTTCAAAGACATACTCTCTGACCATGGTTGGGAAAATAAAGAAACGGCCGTTGGGAAAATTTGCCTGCACATATTTGTGGCTGTTTCCGTTTTGGAGAACGAGGTATAAATTTCCTGAACTTTCAGACTTTAATCGGTAATGAGATGCTCCTAGGAGCACTTTGTCACGTACCCTCTCTGCTATATTGGGTTCCGATTGCTCCTCATAGAGATAGGGTTTCATCCCGTAAAAGGATGGAAACATGGAATTTGTTGGGATGATAAAGGGTTGAATGAAAAAGCTTCTTATTCCCAGAATTACAATCGCTGCAACTAGCAGCATTTCTATATTCTCCACCCAGTTTTTTTTGTGATAATAATAACCCCCTGATTTGCGCAAGGCTTCATCCAGTAATCTCGCCTTATTTTCAAGTAGTTCTGAGGTTGCCGACCGGTCTTTTAGTGAAGTTTTCAACCCCTGGTTTGCTTGGTTGAGCCCCCTCGCCTCCACAGGGCTGAGGCGATCTTTGCGGTAGTCGTATACTTTAAATCCAAGCCGGAGAAGTTCTTTTGCCCCTTTCCTCTCCCTCCTTGTTGGTTTTTTTTGATTCATAGATTCGTGGTTCACTTAATTGGAACTTTTTAAAATCTGAACAAAGGCTTCCTGTGGAATATTTACGCTGCCGATTTGTTTCATCCGTTTTTTGCCTTCTTTTTGCTTATCGAGCAACTTCCGTTTTCGAGAGATATCTCCTCCGTAGCACTTCGCAGTCACGTCTTTGCGCATCGCACTTATTGTCTCACGGGCAATCACCTTTCCTCCAATAGCAGCCTGCAGGGCTATTTTGAAAAGTTGTCGTGGCAATATTTCCTTTAGCTTGGCACAAAGTACCCTGCCCCTGGATTCTGCTTTGTCTCGATGTACAATGGTTGAAAATGCATCGACGGGTTCTGCATTAACCAAAATTTCCATCCTTACCAAAGATGATTCAACATACTTGTCCATGTCATAATCCATCGAGCCGTAGCCATGGGTGACACTTTTAAGGCGGTCATTAAAGTCGACTAAAATTTCATTCAGAGGTAAGTGGCATGTCAGCATTACCCGAGTTTCATCGATAGTTTCGGTATTATTACAGGTACCTCGCTTTTCCGTTACAAGGGCTAGTAAATCCCCGATAGATTGGTTGGGGGCATGAATACGGGCAATAATTGTGGGCTCCTCAATTATTTGGATTTCAGATGGATCAGGGAGGTCCAGAGGGTTATCCACTTCGATCACTTCTCCCGTAGTCATCTTTACCCGGTAGATAACGCTTGGATATGTGGAGATCAAATCGAGTTCGTATTCTCTTCTCAGTCTCTCCTGAATAATTTCCATGTGTAGCAGACCGAGAAATCCGCATCGAAATCCAAAACCTAGTGCCACGGATGTTTCTGACTGAAAACTGAAGGATGCATCATTTAATCTCAGCTTCCCAACACTTCTTTTGAGTTTTTCATAGTCTGATGTATCGAGGGGATATAAACCACTGAAAACCATAGGCCGGACTTCTTTGTATCCAGGAAGCATTTCTTCTGCGGGAGATTCTGTAAGAGTAATTGTATCTCCGATTTTGATATCAGCCACATCACGTATGCCAGTAACCACATACCCAACCTCACCCTCCTTAAGTGTTGGCTGAGGGGATGGTGTGGGAACAAAGGTTCCCAGTTCTTTGACTTGGGTTTTTCTTTGGTCACTCATCAGGCTTAGACCCGCATTAAGCGAAAAGGTGCCTGAAAAGACCCTTAGGTAGCAGATCACACCACGGTACGCGTCATACTGACTGTCAAAGATCAAAGCTCTTGGCTTTGGGTGATCGGCCCATCTTGGGGATGGGAGGCGATGCACAACCGCTTCCAAAATCTCATCCACCCCAATGCCAGATTTTCCACTCGCCTGAATCGCCTCCTCTGCGGGAATCGCAAGAAGTTCTTCGATTTGATGAGATACTCTCTCCACATCTGCGCTTGGTAAATCCACTTTATTGATCACGGGAATAATCGTAAGGCCCTGAGAATCTGCAAGTTGGGCATTGGCAAGAGTCTGGGCTTCGACTCCCTGGGAGGCATCGATTAATAACAGAGCACCTTCGCAGGCGGCGAGACTTCGGGATACTTCATACGCAAAGTCCACATGGCCTGGCGTATCGATCAGATTAAAGAGATAATCCTCCCCGTCTTTTGCCCGGTATTTCATGCTCACGGGATGGCATTTTATGGTAATGCCTCTTTCCCTCTCCAAATCCATGGAGTCCAAAAGCTGTTCCTTCATTTCCCGTTGCATGACGGTTTGTGTACGCTCAAGTAATCTGTCGGACAGGGTAGTCTTGCCATGATCGACATGAGCAATGATACAAAAGTTTCGAATCTTGTTTGTTTCCACCATTAAAAAGTTAATCCCTCGAAGTTTCTCTCGACAAAAGAGGAAAGAGAACGCTTAAGTGAAAGAAGTTTATCTCATATTTATAAAGAATGGACAAGAATCGACTTCATGGAGTGCACACTGCATTGGTTACCCCAATGTCAGATGGTGCAGTTGCTTATTCTGATTTGGAACACCTGATTGCCACACAATTGGAAAGTGATGTTTCCGGAATTGTGCCCTGTGGAACCACCGGGGAGTCCCCCACCCTTTCCGAGGATGAGCACTTGCAGGTGATTCGTACCTGTATTGATGTTGCTCAGGAAAAGACTCTTGTGATTGCAGGAACGGGAGCCAATTCCACTGCGGAGGCACTTCATTTGACCAAGGCTGCGGATCAGGCTGGAGCGGATGCTTTTTTGTTGGTTGCCCCCTACTATAATAAGCCAAGTCAGGAGGGCTTATTTGCTCATTTTAGGGCACTTGCAGAGGTCACGGAAAAACCGATCATTCTTTATTCAATTCCTTCTCGCTGTGGGATCGAAATTTCCACAGAAGTGGTCTGCCGGTTAAGGGAAAATTTTCCACATGTTTGTGCATTAAAGGAGGCTGGTGGCCGCTCGGCCAAAGTATCGGAAACCATGGTAGCAATTGATGAGAATTTTGTGATTTTATCTGGTGATGATGGCCTTACCCTTCCTTTTATGGCTTGTGGAGCAAAGGGCGTTGTCAGTGTGGCTTCCAACCTAGTCCCGGATACTGTGACCGAAATGGTAGAATTTGCCCTGGCTGGGGACTTTTGCTCTGCTCAAAAAATACATTTGGCGAACTATCAGCTCTTTACTGATTTATTTTGTGAACCAAACCCCGTGCCCGTGAAATATTTGATGAAACTAAAGGGATTGATCTCTTCAAACGAAGTAAGGATGCCTCTTTGCGCTCCCTCTGCATTAAGTGCAAAATTATTGGGTGAAATTGCCTCAAAATTACAACTTAAGGAAGTAGTGCTGTCGTGAGTCTTAAAGTTTTACTTTGTGGTGCTGGCGGGCGAATGGGAAAGGCAATTTCTTCCATTGCAGGTGAGAATGATTGTGTAATCTACTTTCCGGTTGATCTTGGAGATGATCCAGCTGACGGGATAGATTCCTGTGATGTGGTCATCGATTTTTCTCTTCGGGAAGCTACCCTGCCTTTGGCTAAATTATCTGCTCAGGCTGGAAAACCAATGGTGATTGGTACAACCGGACACCAAGCTGATGAAAAGAATGAAATCGAGGCATTAAGTAAGCAGATACCAATGGTGTGGGCAGGGAATTTTTCAACCGGGGTAAATTTGCTGTTCTATCTGACCGAGCAAGCCGCCCGGGTACTGGACTCCCGTTCAAACTTTGATGCGGAGGTGATTGAAATGCATCATCGTCTAAAAAAAGACGCTCCCAGTGGAACAGCTGACCGGTTACTTGAAATCTTAAAATCTTCCCGCAATCTTACCGACAGTCAGATTACTCATGGAAGAGACGGTATAGTTGGTGAGCGTCCAGCAAATGAAATTGGTTCTCATGCCCTCAGGGGAGGAGATGTGGTCGGGGATCATACGGTAATGTTTGCTGGAATGGGTGAGAGGATTGAGCTTACCCACCGGGCTACGGACCGAAAAATTTTTGCTGCCGGTGCATTGAAAGCCGCAAAGTGGGTATTCGGCCAACCCCCCTCTCTTTATTCGATGCAGGATGTTTTGGGCTTAACTGCTTAATTCTAAGTCATGATCGCATTTATCGAAGGTAAGCTGGTGGAATGCCAGCTGAATTTGGCTGTAGTTCAAACAGGGGGAGTTGGATATGAAGTGAATGTCCCGCTCACAACTTCCGAAAAATTACCTCCTTTAGGGGAGAGTGTCCGGTTACATATACAGGCCACTTACCGGGAGGACTCCCAGACCTTATACGGATTTATTGATCGTGAGTCCCGGGATTTCTTCAAAATGATTGTGGATAAAGTCTCTGGAATTGGACCAAAAATCGCTCTTAATTTACTAGGCTCGCTTTCATTGCCCACTCTGAAGAACTCAATTGCACAAGGAGATGTTGGGATGCTTTCCAAAGCTCAGGGGCTTGGCAAAAAAACCGCAGAAAGAATTGTGGTTGAGTTAAAAGACAAGGTCTTACCTAAGGGCAGTTCTATTCCTGCTGGAGAACTTCCCACCAAGGGCTCTGTGGCGAGTGAAGCATCCTCAATCGATAATGGCGGCGGGCAGGACCTCAGTGCTTATGGTGATGCGGTGTCTGCCCTGCTGACCCTTGGCTATAAGGCGACCGAGGCAGATCAAGCTATTCGTAGGGCTGCAGAAGCCTTGGGTAAAAATTGCTCCACTGAAGAATTGATTAGAAAAGCGCTGGGACGCTAGACGCTAGGAAAGTTTTTTTAAAAGGTAGGACTGCAGGTAATCGCCTGCTCGTCTGACAGCATCTTCGATGTTTAATTGCTCTCCCATATTGCAGGCAATGGCAGATGCCAGCCTGCATCCGGTTCCTCTAACCTCACTACCGCCATCGATTCTTGGCCATTGTAATTCCGTATATTTCCCGTTTTTGGTGAGTAAAGTATCCGTTGAAAATTCACCTTTTAGATGCCCTCCCTTGATCAATACTGCGTTGGCACCGTTATCGATCCATAGTTTGGCTAACTCAAGGGAATTTTGATTTATGGTTTTTGGGGAATTTATCTCAAGTGCCTCATCAATATTAGGAGTAACTAAATCTATTTTGGGTAACAATAATTCGATCATACTTTTCCAACCTGCTTGATCAACTAATCTGCAGCCTTTGCTTGTTTTAAGAACAGGATCCAGGATGACTGGAATATCCGCATGTTGGTAAATAAAATCGGAGACTGCCATCACCGTTTCTTGATCTGGAAGCATACCAATTTTTAATGCATCGATTGGTTGATCAGTGAGCTCAGACAGTTGGCTTTCAATTCCATACTTATGGACTTTTACTATCTTAAATCTGGAAGGATTTTGTTGCAGGGTGATTGCAGTGACTAAGCATTTAGATAAGTGTCCATGTGTGGTAACTGTTTCTTGATCGGCTAAGATTCCAGCACCGCCAGTGCTGTCATGACCACCGATAAGAGCTACATGCAAAGAGGGCTTTTTATTCACCTTCAGAGAAGCTTTGGTGTACCTGCGACCAACCATCCATTCCCTGAGAAAGATTGTACAAATTTTTAAAACCTATGGTCTGCAATGCCTGGCATGCCATTCGGCTTCTGACTCCTGCTTTGCAATAAATAACCAGATTTTGCTCCTTGCTCAATTCAATAGGATAAGACTGTGAAACCGATTCCATTAAGTTTCCCAAAGGAATATGATGGGAAGGGGAAATTTTCTCCATGTCTCTTTCCCAGTCTTCCCGTACATCCAAAATCTGCAGACTGGCATCCATTCCCATCATCTGCTCAAGCTCTTCAATGGATAATTCTTTAATCTTATCTTCAGGATTCATTATATTCTTTTGTGAACAGGAGGGTGGAAACTCCGGTAAAGAAGAGATCTGTCTGCTTTGCGGGAGAGGTTTCAGGGTAACCTTTTTCATAGTCTGAGATAGAGAATCGTAGAGTAACACCTTGCCGGATAATGGTTCTCCTATGCCCGTCAGAACTTTGATGGCTTCCCATGCCTGCCAGCAACCAATTAATCCAGGGAGCACTCCAATTACACCCGCTTCAGCACAGGTAGGGACAGTGCTGGGGTCTGGGCAATCAGGAAACATGCATCGGTAAGTCGGTCCATTCTGAAAATTAAATACTGACACCATACCCTCAAAGCGGTTTATGGAACCGTGAATCAGAACAGTATTAAAAAGAACACATGCATCATTAATCAGGTAGCGACTGGAAAAATTGTCGGTGCCATCCAGAACCATTTGATATTCATCTAAGAGCTGCTCCGCATTTTTTTCGGAAAAACGTTCCCGGTAAGAAATAATCGTAATGTGCGGGTTGAGTTTACTGAGAGCTTGGGACGCTACCTCTGCTTTGGGCTTTCCCACATCCTCATGGGTAAAAAGAATTTGCCTTTGCAGGTTGGAAAGTTCCACTACATCGTCATCAATAATCCCAATTTTGCCCACACCTGCTGCGGTCAAATACTGTAATGCAGGGCAACCTAATCCACCAGCCCCGATAACCAGGACAGATGAACGGGCAAGTTTTTCCTGTGCGGGCTGACCGAATCCCTCCAGGCTCAAATGTCTGCGATATTGTTCAACCTCTGACTGACTAAGCATCAAAAAAATACATCAGTTAAGGACAGTTTCAGTGTGCATGGACTGATCAGTCCAAGTATTATCCAAGTGTGATATGACCGATCTATCATAGGCCAAGTCCCAATCTTTCCACACCGGATCATATCCTTTTGATTTTAACATCGATGAGATTTGCTCAGGTGTTCTTTCGTCAGAAATTTCGAACTGCTTAAGAGAATCATCCTGCGACGCATATCCACCAGGATTTGTTTTGGAACCGGCACTCATTGTGGTAACACCAAGGGGGAGTAAGTTTTCTCTCAGCGTGGGAGATTCTCGGGTGGATAAGGTGAGCTCAAGTTCATGATTGAAAATTCGAAACCCACAATACAACTGGACGAGGTCTTTATCCGAAAGATCTGCGGCCACAATGTTTTCCCCCTCATATGGACGGATTCTTGGAAAAGCCATCGAGTAGCTGGTTTTCCAGTACCTTTTCTCCAAATAGTCCAGATGCATTCCTGCAAATAAAGCATCGGTGCGCCAATCAGCTGTTAATCCAAACAGGCAGCCTAATCCAATTTTATTTACCCCGGCATTCCCTAATCGGTCCGGGGTGTTTAAGCGCCATTCGAAAAGAGTTTTTTTTCCTTTTATGTGGTGCTTTTGGTAACTTTGTTGGTTGTAAGTTTCCTGATAAACCATGACTGCATGCAAGCCATGATTGATAAGTTCTTCGTAGTCATTCTGCGCGAGGGGCTGTACCTCAATTGACAGATTAGAAAAGTGCGGACGCAGCAAATCCAGTGCATGGCATAAATAATCGACACCAACTTTTCGACTGGATTCACCAGTTACTAGTAAAACATGCTCAAAGCCTCTTTGTTTCAGTATCCCTGCCTCTTTCAATATTTCGATATCGGTCAAAGTCTTTCGGGCTATTTTGTTGTGCATGCTGAAGCCACAATAATCACATACATTATTGCATTCGTTGGACAGATACATCGGGGCAAATAAGCGTATCGCTTTACCAAATCTTTGTTGAGTTAAGCGGTTACTGATTGCGGCCATATCTTCAAGATAATGTTGAGAAGCCAACGGAGAAAGTAAGGCAATGAGATCATCTATTCCCCCCTTTCCTTCTCTTGCTAGAGCTGTTTCGATTTCCCGGGAAGAAGTTGTCAAAATCCTGGAGGTCAGATTATACCAATCAAAAGAAGTTAGATAATCTGAAAATGGAGCTTTCACTTGCAGGGCTTTGCAGAATAGAAATTAGTTCTCGGCAAGAAAACCAGTTAAGGGGGAGGTTGGGCTTGCCAAGTTTGTGACCGATCCCAGACCAGAAAGAAAGGCTTCTCGGCCAGCAGATACCGCATTCCTGAATGCATGTCCCATGGATTCGGGATGATTAGCCGTTGCCAGGGCTGTGTTTACCAGAATGGCATCTGCTCCAAGTTCCAATGCTTCACAAGCGTGGGAAGGTGCACCAATACCAGCATCGATAACCACGGGTACCCTGGCCTGTTCGATAATGATTTTCAGGAATTCCCTGCTTTGGAGCCCTTGATTGCTTCCAATCGGTGAGCCAAGAGGCATAACTGCAGCTGCACCCGCATCTTCTAACTGCTTACACAGAACAGGGTCTGCATGGCAGTACGGCAGAATAGTGAAGCCAAGCTTGGATAACTCAATTGTTGCATTCAGGGTCTCAATCGGGTCGGGCATCAAGTATTTTGGGTCTGGGTGAATTTCTAGTTTTAACCAGTTTGTTTCGAGTGCTTCCCGGGCCATTTGGGCTACCCATACTGCCTCTTTGGCATTCCTGACTCCCGAGGTATTGGGAAGCAGTTTGTATTTTGAGGGATCAATATGTGGCAGAATAGAGTCAGACTGCTTCAAATTCGCCCGTTTCATCGCAACGGTGACTAACTGTGTGCCACATGCATCAAGAGTTTTCGCCAGGCTGGTTCCGGAGGCAAATTTTCCTGTGCCGACAAAAAGTCTGGATTCAAAAGAGTGATCACCAATGGTAAGGCTATCGAGATTATCTTTCATTCAGGATGCAAGAAGAGAGGGTTTGGAGGAATTGATAATTTTACGAATCTGTTCTTTAAGGTCATTGCATTTCCATAAAGCGGAGCAAAGGGCCAGCCCTGTAAGATTCAGTTCATCAATTAAGAGGGAATCATTTTCGTTCAATCCACCGATTAAAAAAGTGGGTAAGGGAGAAAGAAAAGTTATAATTTGCTTAAACTGGTCCACCGATAATTGTGGAATTAAATCTCGTTTTGTGGCAGATATACGAAAGGGGCCGATGCCGATGTAGTCGGGTTTTTCGACCTTACATTTTTGTGCGTCTGCCAAGCTATGAACGGTTCGTCCAATAATCAGGCGATTACCGAATTTTTTTTTAACATCAGCGGTTCTTTCATCTCTCATACCTAAATGAACTCCCCAGGCTGATGCACTGGCAGCTACATCTGCATGATCATTAATGATTACTTTTGCATTAAATGATCTTGCCAGTTGAACAATTTCGATGGCTTCCAGAGTAAAACTAGTAAGATTCATTACTTTGGTTCTTACCTGAATCAGCCTCCCCCCATTTTCAAGAAGAAGTTTTGCCTGTTCAAAATGACTGAGTACGGAATGGTCATGCGTAAGGCACATGAGCCTGGCATCAGGCGAATCAAAAAAAGTCTGATCAATCATTCCGGTGTAAACAATCTTTTGATAAGTGATTGTTCTTTCTCCTTTTTCCCCCAAGTGCTGCGTTCAATGTACAGATACTTCTCGAATGCCAAAACAGGGTCTTTTTTGCCCCAAATTGAACCGAATAAAGCGACACCATCAAAACCAAGGTCAAATAATTCAGGTATTTTCTTCCTTCTCACACCCCCAAGTGCGTAGACTTGAGATCTTTGCTCTTTATGGTTTGAGTGCAATGCTGCCCCCAACTCTGGCAGTGACACTCTCGGTAAATATCCCTTTTTGGAAATAGATTCATAGACAGGACCAAAAAAACAATAGTCCAGGGATTCGCTATTCGATTTAAGTTCTTCAAGGTAATGGAATGATCGGCTAATAGTTCCATTAATATTTTTTTGTAAATCTTCTTTCGAACGGTGATGGTAACCTCCAAGATTGAATTCATCCAAAAGTTCGGGATATCTATGGAGTACAATTTTTGAGTGATACTTTTCTGGAAGTTTTTCCAACAGCTTTCCCACTTGTGTTGGATTTGATTCGGGTTTCCGGAGATGCAACCTGTCAAGTCCGACTTCAAAAAGATCACACCACACTTGAGGCTCATCCTTTTTAATGGATGAGGGTGTGATGATTAGAACCATGGGAAGAGTGCTCACCCTCCCTGTGTCGCCTGGATAATGATTATACGGTCCTGCTCCTTAAGCAGGCATGTTGAATGTTCCATCAGTGGTACAACCTCTTCGTTTCTGGCGAAAGCAAAACCTTTATCTTTAATCCCAAGCTTTTCCTTGAGGTCTTTTAAAGTGGCACCCTCAGGAAGTTCTTGTGTTTCATCGTTTACAAAAAGAATCATTGGTCTTGAGAACTGGAGGCATGGTAAATTTCTGATCCCGACTCCCTAAACTCCTTGGATTTCTCTTGCATGCCCATTTGAAGGGCAGATTCGTCATCGCCATATCCATTATCTTCTGCGAATTTTCGGACATCCTCAGTAATTTTCATCGAGCAGAAATGTGGCCCGCACATGGAGCAGAAATGAGCCGTCTTTGCATTTTCATTGGGCAGGGTCTGATCGTGGAATTCCTTCGCTTTCTCAGGATCGAGGGACAGATTGAATTGATCTTCCCAACGAAATTCAAATCTTGCCTTGGATAAAGCATTGTCCCGGAATTGAGCACCTGGATGCCCTTTCGCCAGATCTGCGGCATGGGCAGCTAATTTGTAGGTAATTACGCCCTCACGCACATCCTGCCTGTCAGGCAATCCGAGATGCTCTTTCGGAGTGACATAGCAAAGCATTGCGCACCCGTACCAGCCAATCATGGCGGCACCAATTCCGCTGGTGATATGGTCGTATCCCGGGGCTACATCAGTGGTTAAAGGACCTAAGGTGTAAAAGGGAGCTTCGTGACACCATTCGAGCTGCTTTTCCATGTTTTCCTTGATCATATGCATGGGAACATGACCAGGACCTTCATTCATCACCTGCACTCCCTTCTTCCATGCACGGGTGGTTAATTCACCCTGCGTTTTTAATTCCGCAAACTGAGCTTCATCATTTGCATCAGCAATGGAACCAGGGCGCAACCCATCACCAATGGAAAAGGAGACATCATAGGCTGCCATTATGTCACAGATTTCATCCCATTTCTGGTAGAGAAAGTTTTCCTGATGATGTGCGAGGCACCATTTTGCCATAATGGAACCACCTCTGCTGACAATTCCAGTCATCCGGTTTCTGGTCATGGGAACATAGCGGAGTAAAACACCTGCATGTATGGTGAAGTAATCCACACCCTGCTCTGCCTGCTCGATGAGAGTATCCCGGAAAATTTCCCAGGTGAGTTCTTCCGGCTTCCCGCCTACTTTTTCCAGAGCCTGGTAGATAGGGACTGTCCCCACCGGTACCGGGCAGTTACGAAGAATCCACTCTCTGGTGCGGTGAATATTCTTGCCAGTGGAAAGATCCATCAGGGTATCGGTTCCCCATTTGGTTGCCCAACGCATCTTTTCCACCTCTTCCTCAATTGATGAAGCAATTGCAGAATTTCCGATATTTGCATTGATCTTAACCAGAAAGTTTCTACCAATCGCCATCGGCTCAAGCTCCGGGTGATTGATATTGGCTGGAATGATTGCCCGACCCCGAGCTAGTTCATCACGAACAAACTCAGGAGTAATCTCCTTGGGGATACATGCTCCGAAAGAATTTCCATCATGTTGGTGACTTAGAGAATTCGAGAGTTCTTCCGGCGAAGTCTTCAGTTCATCGGCAAGGACCTGTAGCTTCATATTTTCGCGAACGGCAACAAATTCCATTTCTGGAGTAATGATTCCCTCTCTTGCGTAGTGAAGCTGGGTGACTGGACTACCCGATTTACCTCGTAATACGGAGATTCCAGAACGGTCAAAATCAGGCAATTCCTGCGATCTTTCCTGTGTTCTTTCGTCGTGACGGGAGGATAAATATCCATTGTCCTCTGGGCTACTTTCACGTCCGGTTATTTTTTCAACATCTTTGCGTCCATGAATCCAATCCTCCCGAAGTTTAGGGAGGCCTAATTCAATATTCCCATGGAAATTAGGGTCACCCCAAGGTCCAGAGGTATCATACACCCTTACCGGATCGTTCTTTTGGGAACCACCATCCGGGAGATGAGTATCGGATAACTGAATCTCTCTCATAGGGATATTTACCCCATGGGTAATGCCCTTTATGTATACCCGCTTTGAATTGGGGAAAAGTGAGGAGGATGGCTTTGGTTCTTCGACTTTTTGTATCATGCTGAATTTGGATTAATTGACACCATCAGAAGGGGGGATAAATCAGCCGGATAACTGAAGTTTTCCCTACGACTAAAGAAGCATCAGGTTCAAAGGGTCGTCGGTGGAATCGATCCAACTTCTCAGCCCATCATCCTTGGGCTCCCCTAAACTTAAAACCAATTCAAGTGCACAAGTAAAAGAAATGCAACTATACATTTAATTGATCTCAAACCTTCCATCTGGCCTTTTATGAATGAGTCTCTGAATTTCCAGCATAGTGGTGGTTGCCATAACTTCGTTAAGAGGCATTTCAGTAAGTTGTTGAATCTGTTCCAAATAAAGAATGTCACCTCGCAATGCTTCAATAATTTTCTTCTCACTTGGATCTAAGTTATGATGATTCGGTGGCCCTGGAGTTTTGGACCTTAGGTCAACCGGTGAGGTATGGTTCACCATGGGGGCGATTTCTGACAGAATATCTTTGCAATTACGAATCAGGGTAGCCCCATCCCGAATAAGGGATAAACAACCTGCAGATTCGGCATGATCGATTCTTCCAGGTAGAGCAAATACTGTTCTGCCCTGCTCGGCAGCGAAACGCGCAGTGATCATGCTTCCACCGGCTTTAGCTGATTCAATCACCACAACCCCCAAGGAAACACCTGCGACCAAGCGGTTTCTCATGGGGAAAGTTCTACGGTCCGCTTTTTTTCCAAGGGGAAATTCGGAGAGTACCGCACCAGATGAAATAATTTTCTGATATAAACCAAGGTTTTCAGGCGGGTAGATCACATCGAGTCCACTTCCTAAAAAAGCAATTGTTTTTCCTCCAGCTTCCAATGCACCAAGATGGGCTTCTGTATCAATTCCTCTGGCCATTCCAGAGGCGACACAGACTCCGGCACTTGCTAAATCCCGGGCCAGTTCCCTGGCATACTTTTTACCATAAGAGGAAGGGATTCTGGTTCCTACAATAGAGATGCAGGGGAGTTGAGGGATTTCTCCCAGGCAGTAAAGACCGGCTGGTGGGTCTTCCAATTCTTTTAGGTAAGATGGAATTTCTGCGTTATCAATGAAGCAGCCATTCATTTTACTCAACTTTTCAGTTTCTCGGCTGAGCCAATCCATCCAGTTGGTTTCTGTAATTGACTTAATTAATTTTTTACCAATTCCTTTGATTGTAGCTAATTTTGATGGATTTGCATGAATGATTTCCCAGGGATCCTCAGCAAAATGATCCAGTAATCTTTTTAGCATAACAGGTCCTATTCCCGGTATTGCATTGAGGACCATTCTTCCATTCCTTTCTGTTTTTTTTACATTCACAGGAAAAGACTACTTCGTTTAAATGGAGAATGGGTCATGTCTGCTTCCACTAAATTGAATTTCCCTAAAGCCTTTAGTCAATGGATAAGATTGCGGTTTGATCATTCTAGTTTTAATCACACAGAATATGTAGTTCTGGGATGACTGATGAGAAAGAGATTATTGATTTAACTGAAGGAGAAAAAGAGGAGCCTTGGTGTGCAAATTGTGGGCAATTTACCGATTACCGAAGAAAATGGAGCACCTTTCCCCGTGCAGATCTTGATGGAGGGTCTTACACCCAGAATGAAGAAATCCCTTATTGTGTGACCTGCGATTCCCGCATGCATTATCTGGGTGTCTGTAGAAGAGTTGTATGGGGAGTTCGGTTTATATGTTTTTTCAGCGGAGTCATTTCTACACTCCTCTGCTTCGTCCTTTTCACCCCATCTGCTTATTCGCTGCTTGGTTGGATTTTTTCTATTCTATTACTGGGCGGGGTTTCAAAATTACCCGCTCAATCACTGTATGTCTTAAAGCAATACAACTCCAAGCAATCAAACCACCCACACCAGTCAATGTAGTGGTTTAAAATTTTAAAGTATCAGCGGGGGATGAATTCAATCTTAGTAAATTTATTCATTTCGTTGATCCTTGCTTTCAGGACCCCGTTGCTAACCACCTGATTGCGGGAGTTCGTTACACTAAGATCTTCGATATTACCATCCTCCTCACTGATATTGTGAGTAGTTACTTTGCTGATGTATTTTGTCATATTTGGGATGCCTTCCCCACGGAAATCTATTTTGGAGAAATTGTTGTTGTAGTATTTACCATTTTGGACCGTTGCAGGAATCGAGACATCTGCCCAACCTTTCCCATTGGCTCCGCTGGCGTAGATCAGAACAATAAAGGCTCCCGTTGTTCTGTTGTAAGCTGATATTTTGTATTGTTCGTTTCCGGTCATGCCTACACCAAGTACTTTAATATCATTTCCTGGCTCACCAGCAATGGCATGACGAATGACCTCATCGGACCCACCCGAAATCTGCGAGTACCATTTCCAGATGTAGTAATGAAGGTGGTTGGGGTCGCCAGGGTTGATATAATCTTCCACGGTGAAAGGAAGTCCACTGGAGGGCATTTCAACGGGTACAACACTATCATCTGATGATCCTCTAAGATTGATTTTTCGGGTCACGATACCAGGGCCACTATCATTGGATGGCACGACCCAGTCTGGTTCGAGCTGCTTGACTCTACCATTGTAGTCCACCCTTTTAACCAGTCCCATTGACCAGCGGCTGGAATTATCGCACCAGGGCATGTTAACTGTATTTAAACCTCTTTCCAGTAACTGACCAAAGATCGTGATTGTTTTGCTGTAAGCATCTTTCTCGTTCTTTAGACCATCCCCATTGACATCATGGTTGTTATTGGATCCATCCCACACGATCCAAGATTCAGAAGATAGGATTTTCTTGGAAATAAAATCTGCCTGATCCAATTTATTCCTGACCAGATCATACTGTCCCCAAACATGAGGAATGATTTCCCCGTCCATCATTCCATATCCATTGAAATGATCAGACACATTCATATTCAGGGCGTCCACTTCTTGCATCATTGCAGTGGCAGCAATCTGCTGGTCGTAATAATCGTTGACGGCAACTGCACCTTTTCCACCCTGGAGACCTTCAAGGGACCCACAGGCTTCGCAAGGGGAAGTTCCGGAAGTAGAAATAATGACCGGCAAAGCGGGATCTTCGTCGTAAACAGTCCGAATTGCACGCGCACCCTTTGTAAAGATTTCATCAATGATGAAATCGGAGTCCGCATCTTTCATCATGCCCTGTAGATTCACTTCATGATAAAGTTGATAAGCCCCTACCCGGCCTTTGAAATGCTTGGCAATCCGGGTAACGAATTCAGCATGTAATCCATCTTTGGGCCGCCAGGCACCACCTTTGCCAGAAACGGAAGCCCAGCTGGGTGTATGCCACATCACAAATTCTACTTTTACTCCTCTTTCCACACACAAGTCCACCGCATGCTCAATGGCTCGTAACTGACCAGACATATGTTTTTCATAGTCCGTATTGATCTCCTGAGGTTCCACCGCATTCCAGCTAACCCAAAACTGTGCGTAGCTACTATGTTCTGCAATCAAGGGACGGTTGGCGTCATAAAGTTCGCAACCTGGTAGACTAAAGGGTTGCCAGCGCACGCCCACATGTATGTGGTCGGTAGTCCAGGTATAAGAGTTACTTTCTTGCAGAGAATCCTCGCTGTTCGTACCAGAGTTATTCAGGGCAGAACAGGAACTTAGGATGGTGAATAAGAAGATGAAGGAAAAGGTTTTATTCATAGGTCTTTGGGGATAAGGGTATGACAAAGCTGTTACTTAAATTACGGAAATTCTAATGTGCGAAAAGATAATCACATGGGAAATCTACTATAAGGATTACTGAATGTGATCAGTAAATAGGTCTGTTTAAATGAACAGGAAGAGACCAAATAATCATCTTACCTAAGCATACCTGCGGCTAATGTTTCATTGGTGAATGGATCAACTAACACAAAACTGCCTGTGTTGCGATTGCGTCGGTAAGTATCACAGAAAACGGGTTGGGATGTACGTAAGTTTACCCGGCCAATGTCATTCATACCCAACTCTTTTTGTTCCTCATCTTTGCGTAGATTATTCACATCGATTTTGTAGCGGATATCACTGACAATCGTTTGTACTTCCTTGGTGGTATGTCTTAAGATAAGCTTTGCCCCTTGAGTTAGTTTTTTGGATCCTGAAAACCAGCAAATTCTCGCATCCAAATCCTGAGTGGAATTTGGTTGGTTATTTGGCTTGGCCAACATGTCGCCACGACTTATATCAATTTCGTCTTCGAGTAGGATGGTCACAGACTGTGGATGAAAGGCTTCATCTATTTCTTGGTCAGCGATAAGAATTTGTTTAATTTTAGAGGTGAAACCAGAAGGGAGGACAACCACTTCATCTCCAGTTTTAAACACTCCACCTGCTACACGGCCAGCGAAGCCACGAAAATCATGATGTTCATCGGAGTGCGGTCGGATAACCCATTGCACAGGGAATCGTGCGTCAATGTGATTGGAGTCAGAACCCACATAAACATTTTCCAAATGGTACAACAGAGGTGGTCCTTTGTACCAGGTCATGTTTTCTGAGCGGTCGACCACATTATCTCCTTTTAGTGCGGAGATAGGGATAAAGGTGATATCGGTCACATTTTCCAGTCGGCTGGCAAAATCAGTGAATTGCTCCAGCACCTTTACATATGCTGCTTCCTCATATCCCACCAAGTCCATTTTGTTGATACACACAGCCACATGCTTAATACCCAGTAGATCGGCAATAAAACTATGTCTGCGGGTTTGCTCAACCACACCATTTCTGGCATCGACCAGGATTAATGCTAAATTGGCGGTTGATGCACCGGTCACCATGTTGCGGGTATACTGGATGTGCCCGGGAGTGTCGGCTATGATGAATTTTCTTTTGGGCGTGGCGAAATATCGGTAAGCAACATCAATAGTAATCCCCTGTTCTCTTTCTGCCCGCAATCCATCGGTTAGGAGAGCGAGGTTGATGTTTTCATCTCCTCTTTTTTTACTACTTTGTTCAATTGCTTCCAATTGATCTTCAAAAATGGCTTTGGTGTCGTGAAACAGGCGTCCAATCAGTGTGCTCTTTCCATCATCCACACTTCCAGCTGTGGTGAAGCGCAA